>MKWU01002891.1_pt1 | contig 24018 bp, 18 predicted proteins | sample 809101 | NCBI WGS metagenome assembly MKWU01 (sample SAMN05860141, study PRJNA318959) | sponge metagenome | host: Aplysina aerophoba | place: Slovenia: Piran, Adriatic Sea, Gulf of Piran | collected 2013-05-07 | reverse complement strand
CCGAATGTCACGGTGGCGAGCGAAGTTCCGGTGGGACCCAGCCTGCCCGTGCGCAATGACGCTCGGATACCTGACCTGTTGATTGTGCGCGACGGAGACCGCGCGCTCATGGAGGAGCAGCGGGGCTATGCGATAGACCGGCAGGGCAAGGCTCCTGACTTCGTGCTCGAAGTGGCGTCTCCCACGACTGGTAAGGTGGACTACACGGACAAGCGTGAGGACTACGAGCGATTCGGCATTGGGGAGTACTGGCGCTTCGACCCGAGCGGTGGAGAGTACCACGATGCTGCGCTTGCGGGCGACCTGCTGGTGGACGGCAGCTATGAGCCGATAGAGATAGAGAACTTGGGTGAAGGTCGTCTTCGGGGATACAGCGAGGCACTGGGGCTGTACGTGTGCTGGGAGGACGGGATGCTGCGGTTCTTCGACCCCGTGGCGGAGAGCTATCTTGACACTCACGAGGAGGAGCGCGCCGCTCGTCTGGCTGCTCAGACTCGCGCTGAAGAAGAGCGTGCCGATCGTATAGCTGCTCAAGCCCGCGCCAGGGAGGAAGAGGCGGCTCGTCTTGCCGCCGAGGCTCGTATGGCGGAGCTGGAAGAAGAGCTTCGTCGCCTGCGCGGCGAGTAAGGCGCTACCTTCCCCCGTCCATCGCCGGCCGCGCACGCTTCCTCGCCCGCAAATTCCCCCTCAAGGCCGATGCAAGGAAATACAGTGAAAGCTTGCATCTTGACGCTACGCCCGTAGCTAAGCACTCCTCTTAAGTTGGACAACCTACCGCCAGTATGCAAGGATGTATCGGATATATACTTGCGAGAGATTCTTGCTATGGCAGCCCCACCTCCACCTCCGGACATTCCACAAGTTCCTGATACCGGAAGGTTCAGACGGAATTCCGGCAATTCGGGATGCCTATGGGTGGAGCTGCTGGTTCTGACTGTAATCGCAATCGTAGCTGTAGTGAATTTCTTCGGGTGACGACTAACGGAAACGTGCCACGGCAAGGGCCGGTTATGGAACGACAGACCAGGCGAATCACCGACTGCATGGACTGCTGGAAGCGTGGCTGGTGTTTCCTCTTCTTTGAGCAGTGGCCGGATGGGAAACCTCGCGGCATCTGGCTCTGCAACGACTGCATCGACAGGCGTCCCTTGGCGTTGCATTAGAACAACGTATGCGACGCGTATGAACTGTAACTGGCGTCAGCGCCGATTGTCACGATTTGTGATGGGAAAGAGCCTGAAAGTCCCGAGGACCTGCTCCGACCTGCGCGACGGCGGGCCGAGTTGGGCCCACGAATGACAGCTCCTGCGCGCTGCAGGAGCGCCTGACATCACGAATGATGATAATCACGAATTGCCGGCGGCGCATATCACATGACCGCGGCACAGTCGAAGGGAGAGCTGTATGACCACTGAATCTCCGACCGCAATCTCCCGCCGGCGCAGGCCCCGCGGGCATTATCCCAAAACACAGGACAGCGCGACCCCCAAGCGCCAGAAGCGCATTCCGGAGTACCTCGATGCCGACGAAGTGAACGCCATCATCAGAGCAGCGCCCAATCCGAAGGCAAAGCTCCTTATGCTGGAACAGTGGCGGGCCGGTCTACGTGTCTCCGAGGCACTCGACCTCGAAGTGCGGGACCTGTCGCTTGATGAGGCGACTCCCACGCTCAGAGTTCGGTCTGGCAGAGGTGGAAAGTCGAGGCTTGTGCCAGTACATCCAGAGCTGCATGGAGCGCTGGGCAGCGCCCTAGCCTACGGAGACATCAGCCAAGGCAGAGTCGTTGAGGCGCATCCTGCAACCGCCTGGCGCTGGGTGCAGGCGGCGGTGAGACGCGCTGAGGAACTGGGTGCGAATACGCCGGGGAAGCGCGTAGGAACTCACACGCTTCGCCACAGCTACGCCCGCCACCTGCAGATGAACGGTATCCCCATCAACTACTTGTCGCGCTGGCTTGGGCACTCTTCGATACAGACTACGTTGATTTATCTTGATCTGGTACCGGACCCAACGGGGAGTCTGGCGACGGTGCCGTGATTGAAAACACTCTAGGTGGCTTCGTAAGAAAGGGGTTTGCACAAAATGTCGAAGTATGCACAAATCTGTCGACCATAAACGGCGGTATTCTTTCGACCTTCCTAACTCACTGCGCCACCAATTTCACGTACAAACCAACTGGCACAAGAATTAGAACGAGGCAATATTAGAATCGCCGCCGTCTTTCGCGTCTCACCGCCTATTAGTCATCGTCGAGAGCTGGGATGAGCATCGGCAGTAGCAAGTATCTCACCTCACTCTCCCCAGGTTAGCCACTCAGATGCAACTTGCCCAATTTAGTAGTATCTTGTCCTCCTTCCTACGTTGATGACGACGGTCTCCAATATGATCTGGCAGTGAGGCTTCCTTTCGTGACAATGCATTTCAGCCTGCGCTAGATTGATTCGTCAAGAAATCGAACCAGTTGAATTCCGGAATTGCAGATTGTAGTCTGGGATAAAATCCAGAAGGTGTAGCGCTTTATCATTCACTCAGAATAGGCTGACGACGCAACAGACTCCTGCTGACGTCCCGAGTGCAAACATGCCCGGATTTGACAGTCAGCCGTGCAAAGGACCTGATGATTCAACATGATGGACTGCAGCATATACTTGGTTTAGATATTGAGAAGACCTATGTAGCAGAAATAAAAGTGCCGACATTCTTCTATTTCCAAGAGGAAACGAGAAAAAAGATCCCAAATGTAGGAGCATTCGAGATCTTAAAGGGCTACTGGAAGCTACGTTCGATAAGCGTCCAGTCTGCCGCAGGAGAATATGCAGAATTTGTTGTTGTAATTTCCTTCCATGCCACATCTCTAAAGGAGGCTGAGGAGCACGCCCTGAAGGTAGGCAGGATCTTCACGGCATTAGTCTCCTCCTACGCTGGACATCCGGCAGAGCCGCCCGAACTCATTAGGATAGCTTTGGTGGATGCAGGACAACGGTTGATGATGCAAACAAATTATTGGTATGGGGAGAAAATACAAATGCTGTCGGAGTTTAGTCAAACCGCCCAGTATGGACTGCAAAGCTTCATTGAGGCAGTGTCATCAATGGATGTCGGTAGCCGATACAAGATACAATCGGCGACATATTGGTACGGAATTGCCTTGGACGCCGATGACCCAACCGTGAGCGTCGTCGCCGCATGGACTGGTCTTGAGTGCATTGGCACTGAGTTGGACAGCAATTTCCATGAGAATGGTCCAAAGGCCACCTGCGAAATCTGCAACAATGAGGCGGGCAAGAAGAGAGATCGCAAGATCGCTGGAATACAGCACATGTTCTGTTGGCTGGCCCAACACTTTTCATCGGAAACGACATCTGAGGGCACGGAACAGATAGTCGCCTCCGATATACTAGAGGACTTTGGCGTTCAGGACGCCTTGGCTTTACGCAATGACATTGTCCACGGCCTGGACGACGTCAGCGTTCTTGCGCAGCGTAGCTCTGAAGTCCGACGGCATATGTTTCATGTATTGAATGCTTCAATTCAGAATACTGTGGATACGCTACCTTCCACCGGAATATCTGGGCATTACGAGTTTCACCCGGCTGGTCGTGTGTCGATAACATTCGGGCAGAGTATTGCCAAGACACCTTACTTCGGCGAGTGGTTTGAAGGCTTCCAAGTCAATACGAGCCCGACAGATTCCAAGCCATATGTTGGTACGGTGGAATTCGAATGGCCGCTACCTAACGACATTGTTCAGCTTATTGATTCAAAAAGTGAGGAGATATTTCAACGAGACTCCGACATTTTTGAGGTGTTGGACGAGTCGGTCATGACTGGGCTTTCTACTTGGCACAACAGGCTTGCAGAACCCTTATGGGAAAAAATGGAGTCCTAGGTGGCGTACGACCGAGAGTTTGGTTCCATCTGAACAACGACATTTATAATGGCCGCCCGCGTTGCCTCAACAGAATTGTTACCTAACTCAAGCTATTGCCTCACGTGGATGTTACCGAAATCTTGGGAATGCATCGGCAACCCCTGAAAGCACCGCGCGCGCTGCCATCTCCGCATCAGTAGCGTAGCTCATTCCCTTGCGGCGACGAACCGACCGGTCAGGTCGGCTGACCTCAACTACGGCATAATCCCGCCCAGTCAGGAAGCGTGCGACTCCGGAACTGGAAGAGGATGTACCTTCGATCCCGAACGCGCTAATCTCTCCCAAGCTGCGGGCCCACCATTCCAGCTCCGCATATCCATACATAGTATCTGGCACGTGACACTTGGCGAGACGGACACCTTGTCGGTCTATGGCGACCGCAACATGCTGATCTTGATGAGTATCGACTCCGATTATCACCTGAACATCACGACTGCTTCCTTCGTGCCTGCCGATTCCTGTCATTTCTGCCTCCTAGAAGGAGGTGCATCGGTCAGATGAGAGGACAAGACTGCGAAAGGGCTTGAGTGCCAGGCTCTTATGACGTCTCTACTCATCTAGACCCTCGGTATTGTGTGGCCATCTCGTACACGAGCCGACAGATCACGTTGAAGGCATATCTGCCAGTCATACTGCGGGTCAGACACGAGCCAAGATGGCCTACTTGCATTATCGCAGTCCTACTGCTTGGCGGTGCGGTCAAGAAGCACTCCTTGATCACGCAGTGACTTACGACACGCCTCTTTCACTCACCCCAAAGATTGGTCTATCTGTGAGGCTATTGCAACATACAAGTGTCTGAAGGGGCGTCTTGCGATGAAGAGATGCTCAGGCGAAATATAGGGTAATTTGAGCGGGAGCGCAACACCGCCGGCGTTAAGATAGATTGGAGCTTTCGCCCTCGGGACGCCCGCGCCAAACTCAACCGCGTCTATCCCAAGCCAAAGATATGAACGCCCAGAATACCCAACGTGTCATCATCACCTGGACTTGGTACTAGACCTTGCCCAACAAACTGACGATAATATATTCATTAAGATTGAGCAACAGCGAAACGGATTGGAACATGCGAAATCGACTCCATTCGATAACCTTGAGAGGCTACAAATCCATTCGGGAACTCGACTGCTTTCACCCTCGTAACCTTACGGCGCTTATAGGCCCTAACGGCGCGGGTAAATCCAACTTCATCTCATTCTTTCGAATGATGAGCTGGATGCTGGCAGATGCCGCCAACCTTCAATTCTACGTGGCGGAGCGTGGTGGAGCGAGTAGTCTTTTGCACGACGGTCCCGAAGTTACACGCGAAATTGAAGCCAAATTATCCCTTCACTCCGATTCGGGCGAGAATGAGTACGCCTTCCGGCTGTTCTACGCCGCCGGGGACGCGCTGATTTTCGCCGATGAGCGTTACCGCTTTTCGCGAAGAGATTTCTATGACGGCCTAGCCCCTTGGACGGAAACGGGCGCGGGACATCGTGCGCCGATGCTGCTTCAAATGGGGTCCAACGACAATACCGCTTATGTGATTCAAAACATGCTGCGTAGGATCATCGTACATCAATTTCACAACACATCGGACACGGCGCGGATGCGAACAAAGTGGCTTGCGTCCGACAACCGCTACCTGAAGGAGGACGCCGCGAATATCGCTCCCGTTCTGCTTCGCCTGCGCGAGAGTGGCAACCGATACTACCGACGCATCGTCGATGCCATCCGTATGATCCTTCCGTTCTTCTCAGAATTTGAACTGGAGCCGGACAACGGACATCTACTCTTGGCATGGCACGAGCGGAGCAGCGACCGAGTGTTCGATGTATCACAGGCGTCCGACGGCATGTTGCGTGTTATAGCCCTCGTAACGCTTTTGCTTCAGCCAGAAGAGGACTTGCCGGATGTTCTGATTCTGGACGAACCGGAGCTTGGCTTGCACCCTTATGCGATTACCGTAATAGGAGGGTTGATAGCGAGTGTCTCGATGGAAACACAGGTCATAGTCGCCACGCAGTCTATGGCGCTCATAGACTGCTTTGAGACTGAAGACATAGTTGTAGTTGAGCGTAAGGGCCGCTCTTCTACATTCAGACAGCTTAATGAGGACGATCTAAAGGATTGGCTGAACGACTACTCGCTCTCCGAACTTTGGGAGAAAAATGTAGTTGGAGGGCGTCCGTCATGGGGATAAGGCTAAACTTGATTGTCGAAGGACAGACCGAGGAGGTTTTCGTTAACCGTGTACTTGCCCCGCATCTTGGCGCGTATTCAGTTTGGGCATCCGCGCGCTGCGTAATGACTAAGCGAACCGCCCATGCCAAACATAGCGGAGGCATTCCAAATTATGCGAAAGCCAAGAATGATATTCTGAATTGGCTAAGAGAGGACCAAAATACGGACGCTCGCTTCACCAGCATGTTTGATCTCTACGGTTTGCCGAACGACTTCCCAGGCTACGAGGACGCTATGCGGCTGAACGATGCTTACGACCGTACTATGCGATTGGAAGATGCGTTGCGAGACGACATTGCCGACAGCCGCTTCATCCCATACATACAACTGCATGAGTTCGAGGCGGTGCTTCTGTCCGACCCTGAAAAGTTCAATGTACATTTCTTGAACGATGACGCTAGCATACGGAAGCTAACCCAACTTGTTTCCGCATACGAATCACCCGAACTCATCAACATGGGAACGGAAACCTCCCCGTCCAAGCGCGTAATCAAAGAGATACCAAGATACGAGAAACAGAAGCCTTTGGCAGGTCCGCGAGTGGCTGAAGCCATTGGTTTGCCAACGATTAGGGATAAGTGCAAGCATTTCGCACAATGGCTTGATGTTCTTGAAGCGCTTGCATAGCTGGAGGCTTGTTTCTCACCGCTTCAGTCCAACGACCAATGCCGACTGATGTGACGCTGGCCGAGGGAAATGTACGGCGTCAGCTATTCTTGCCGTTCTGAGTTGTTTTGTATCAAGTCAATCCGCAGGTTGCTGGAGCGTAACGATGTGATCGAAGAGACGGAGCGTGGGTTGCAGGATATGCGCATCAAGTTGGATCCGATATCCTTGCTGTATACCGTCCGCGAGGCGCAATCGGCACTCGTCACCGTCAGTTCGTTGGTCTCCGGCAGAGCGCAAAGGAGCGAAAGTCTGGAACAGTTCCTCGGCAAACTGCCTGACCTTTGGCGTCGGGGCGAAGTGCGTGCGACACACGAGGCAGACGCATACTGATCCATTCGAAGGAGTGTGGTGCGAGATACTGGACTGGCTTCAGTGCAAGCCGGACACTACGGCCAGGGAGTTGCTGGATCGGTTAATATGCCGTCATCCTGAGCGTTTCAGCAGTAACTTTAACGTATCTTCAACTCTGTGAAGGATACAGCTATTTATTCAAAGAACTTCCTTCAGTTAGGGCGGATCAGGGACTCCTTTCTGAGATCGTGCAGACCTGGAAATCGGACACCGATTATCTCAGCCATGGCCTCCGCGGATCTGTTAAACCAGGCCACGGCCTTGTCATGCCCCGCTCTCGTGTCATGCTGAAGAGCATTCGTTAAGTTAAATGCATTTCTTCCTTTCTGAATGATGCTTTGTGGGGTCGATTCCGGTAGGGGGCAGAATCAAATCTTCGGAGGTTATGTCCAATAATGGCTGCCTCTCAATACTATCGCCCCCACAGTAAGCCCGAAATAGTTGGCGTTGAAAGGGTGACATACATTGGGACCGACATGCGCACCTGACTAGCTTCGGAGCTCTGTGCTGCTGAATTTGTGGCACGGATCCTTCCTTGCGACTTCAGGGTACATAACCCTGTCTTGACTGCACATATGCACCGTCGTAATATGCACGCCGTACAATTTGCGCTAAGAGAGGACCTATCCCTGCCGGCGCCACCACGAAATAATTGTCATCTCACGTGAAGACGTCGGACTCGAAAGGCGGCTCAACCTATATTATTCTATTGGATTGTCGGCGGAATTATTATTTACCATCAGCTTAGAAAGCAATTAAATCAATAATTGGAGCTCGGTCCAAGGTCAGAGAGGGAGTTCAGATGCTGCTACACAGGAACATCAGCCAGCTTGCAGAGGGCGTGTTTGCAGGTCAGTACACAATCCAAAGACCGATAGGAAACGGCAGGATGAGTTCCGTCTATTTGGCTCAGGATAGTACTGCCGGTGATACTCCAGTCGCCATAAAGGTGTTGAACACAGATCATGCCGACACGATAAAGCGCCAACTGTTCAAGCGGGAAACCGCTGCATTAAAGAAACTGAACCACCCTAACATCGTAAGGATGAGAAATAGCAAATGGGCGGAGTCTGAAGGCGTATATTACATCGTTCTTGATTACGTGCCCTTTTCGCTTGATAAATATCTCAGAGGAGAACTAAAGACACAACTTAGCGGATTTGAGCCTTATCGAGTGATGCGCGAAATTGCAGAAGCCCTTTCCTACGCCCACTCTGAGGGTTTCATTCACCGGGACGTTAAGCCCTCAAATATACTGCTGGATGAGAACGGTCGTCCCTTACTGACAGATTTTGGAATCAGCAAGCTACTCAGACAACTGACTGTCGGGGACACGCTTGCAGGTTTCTGGAGTGGAGGCTACGCTTCGCCAGAACAGCAGGCAAACCAGCCGACAAATGCCGAATCAGACATATTTTCGCTAGGCGCAGTGTTCCTACACCTGCTCTCTGGCGTGGAGCCTCCGTACGAAGGCCCAACGGCCTCACTGGTAGATGAGCAGGTGGATGGGCCACCTGCTCTCAGGACCCTTCTGAAGAGAATGCTCGCTACAGACCCTTCGGAGCGCATATCAAACGGCACCGAGCTAATGAGATTGCTTGAGGTCGCACGTCCCCTTGAAAGAGTACCTAGTCATTTCCTCATCCTGACAAGAAGCGCAGTGGATGGACTCATTTCCTCCGGGATGTCTCTCACGTCTAACGCCGACGATGTTGCGGAAGCACTTCGGGACGACTTAGGTGGGGACGACCTTGATGAAATCCACATACGCCGCGACCGTAGGTCCCCAGACGATGTTGTAGTAATAGGTTCTTCACTTAGATTGATATGTACCCCTTCAGATGGTGGAAACGCCCTTGTTGTTAAGGCCGTTCAGATGCCGCATATGCCGATTCTTGACGCAGACCGGGGCCCCGCTATGTCGTATCGCGCAATGTGGACGCCCGTTCTGCCAGGGTTCGAATCGCAGGAACCCAGTGAGTCACTGGTGCTGGCGAGCGAGGAACTGACCAATCTGTTAGCTCACCTCGACACATATGAGGCTATTGGTTCGGTGACACATGAACGGCGTAGTTCTAGACGAGACTTTATAGAACGTTGGGAGACAGCACTGAATAGGGGGCGCAGTCGGATTGAAAAGAGAGCTTCGCCACTATCGTACTTCGAAGTTGACGAAGATCCCGACTTTCTCAGATTTACATTGACCGATTTACCGCCTGACAACCTCGGATGGTTGGAAGATACACCGCTTGCCGTCAGGAGGGCGCCTGATTCGCGCATTCGTCCAATCGGTAACCTGATTGAAATCCGGGGCCGCACGATTGAGGTTGCACGAAAGCTCGGTGGATTTAGAAAGGATGACACTTCCGTTCCTAAAGAGGGACAGCTGATGCTTGATGTCATGGAAGCCTCAACCGCAATCAGCCGTCAGCAGTACGCAGTGAGAGACTTTCTACTTGACAGAATGGCCAACCCGGATCTGGGACGCGCCATAACTGACCCTTCGGGTGCTACTTCCTCTTCTCCTGCGACTTTAGACTTCTACCAGGACTGGTTGTCGGACGACAAGAAGGACGCCGTAAAGAGAGCAGTATCCAGCAACGAGCTTTTCCTTATTCAAGGCCCGCCTGGTACGGGTAAGACTTCCGTGATTGCAGAAATCGTCCTACAGTTGCTCAAACGTGAGCCAGACACTCGGATTCTACTCACATCCCAGTCAAACATAGCTGTCGACCATGCGCTTGTCACAATAGCCGCAGCGGCGGAGGCAAATGGACAGAAGCCTCCCGAAATGGTTCGGCTGGGACGTGTGGAGAAGATAGGCTATGGCGGCGAAAGTTGGACTCTTCAAAATCGTGCCGATTCTTGGCGGCAAGATGTTTTGGGCAGGTGCACACCACTGCTCCAAGACTTGAGCCGTGAGGAACGGAGAGTACGGGGTGAAATCAAGGCGACCGAGCCAATTCATGAATTCGACGGCGAAATCGAAGAGTGGATAGCGGAGTCATCAATGATTGCAGACCAATTAGAGGAGTATGAGCGCGAGTATGAACACCTAAGGCGAAGTCAGCCCGGTGAGTCCAACGAACTAGTTTCCATTAGGTCAGCAATGGAAGCGACGGTGAAACAGACACGGATGCAGTTGAGCGACCAGTTGGGGGCCCTAAATCAGCTGCTACCGTCCCCCATCGACACTGATGGTCTTAGCAATCGAGATATCCTATCCGGTATAGTCAGGGCGGCCGCCTCTTCAAGAACCGACGTCGGCGAATTGAATGATCCCGCAACAAGTGAGCTCAAAAAACTGCGGGAAGTTCGACAGATTCTGACCGACTGGACACGGGTTGTGGGTTTGACCCCTGACTTTCAAGAACTCATTGGAAGGTCTTCCAACGTGGTTGCCGCGACGTGTCTGTTCAGCGGCAATCGTGGGGGAGAGAGGGGAAAAGAAGGGATTACATTCGACTGGGTAATCGTTGACGAAGCGGGAAGAGCTACCGTACCTGAGGTACTCATTCCAATAGTCAGGGCGGAGCGAGCAATTCTAGTGGGTGATGAACGCCAGCTTCCTCCCATGATAGATGAGATGACGAGCGAAGATATCAGTGTGGGAGGCGTAGATGAATCGGACGGCGCTGTCAGATTGGACACCAGCCTTTTTCAAAGCCTTGTGGAACAATTGGAAGAGTCGGGGAAGGACCACATTACCCAATTGACAGCCCAGTACCGCATGCACCCGGCTATTGGAAATCTGATTAGCGCAGTATTCTACGAGGGCAACCTGAGAAATGGTGAGGACCAGCCTAGGAGGCGCCCAACTCTTGATTGGTTGCCTTCTCCTGTCACGTGGCTATCGACGTCGATGAACCCCACCAGGAGAGAAACACGTGTCGGGCAGTCCTTTGCCAACCCCGCTGAGGCCGAAGTGATTCTCGATGTGCTCACGAAATTACAGGAGAAGCGCAGTGCCTCTGGGCCCAGAATTTCAGTCGGTGTTATTAGCGGTTACTCGGCACAGGTGGACCTGCTGTTGACACGGATTGATCCTGAAAATAGTGACCGCTGGAGGAGCATGAATATCGAAATAGCTACCGTGGATTCTTTCCAAGGGCGTGAGTGCGACGTTGTAATATATTCCACCGTCCGGTCGAACAGCAACAACACGATTGGTTTCCTTAGGGATTATCGACGAATAAATGTCGCTCTTTCCAGGGCCAGAGACAGACTCGTAATTGTGGGGGACAACTCTATGATGGAGGCAGCCACAATAGGTTCGGAGAACTCCAACCCCTTTGCGTCCGTCCTTGAGTACATGAGAGCCCACGGGAATGAGTGCAGGATTGTTCCTTCAGATGTGGTGAGGTTGCTATGAGTAATTCAAGGAATGACTTGGTTTCCGTTACGTCGCGTGCGAAGCGTCGGTTCCCAGATTACACTCTCGACAACGTTTATCCGGTTTGTGTTCCGATTTACGAACTGAGATTGCTCGTTACCACATTATCGGAGGACAGCCTATCGACGCCTGCTCGGTTCATTCTGAGACTGGTAAACGCCGGCGTGGGCCATCCCGATGAGATCAGTCGTAATCTGGGGCTTTCCTCAGCTTACGTGGCAGAGGCTGCCTCTGAGCTGCTGGGAAACGAGTTGGCAGTTCAAGGAATGGACAATAGTCTAAACTTGACGGACGCAGGTATACAATGCCTGAGAGATGGCGGGAGCACTCTGAGGCCTCGCAAATTATCGTTAAGTGTGCCCTTTGACCCATTGACGAAAAGGGTCTTGGATATGAGTACGGATATTCTGTTGGATAGGGACGTAGTCCGAAAAAATGGGATGTTCGTGATTCCAGTGAATCCACGACCACCACGACTCAATGGTATCCGAATTGAGGAAGTCAGAGATTCCGTGCGTAACGACACGCGGTTTCAAGGAACGCGTGATATTCTCGAGGTGGTTGAGGTCAGGAATCACAAGCTCCGGTACCTGAGCGATGTCGTCTTGGTGAAAATGGATAACCATCAATCGCAGACATCGACGTTCGCTATGTATCGAGCACTACAGTTTCTCGACGAGGAGTCAACTGAGGTGCAGAGACTCGCCGATCTTGGTAGAGATATGGTGCCCGAAGAATCCAGAAATGCGCCGTCGTCTGCCCCCTGGACGTCTTCGACGACAGTTTCAGGTGAAGAATTGGAGCTTCTGGCAGCCATCGAGGAGTTGGACCGGGCGGTCGATGAGAAAGACTGGGAAGCTGCTGAGGCTAGGGATACTCGTAACGCTACGCAGGATGCGAGAGAGAGAGCTGAACTCGAAAGCCGTATCGAGGGTCTAGAGGAAGAGCGAGGCGATTTACAGAAGAAATTGGACGAGAGCGAAGCACAGCAAAATGCATTGACTCAGGGCAAGATTCGCCTTGTAAAGACGGAAGAACACAGACACCTCTTGCTGGAGGCCATACAGAAGTCCGAATTTGAACTGACACTGGTTTCTGCTTGGATAAATACTGATGCATTAGACGATGAGATTCGTCAAGCGATTGCTGATGCGATTGTCCGTGGAACGAAGGTGCGTATTGCCTGGGGAATGGGTGTTAGGGGAAAGCGTCGTTCCGATTCGGCTCGCAACAAGGCGCAGGGAGAAAAAGCACTTTCTGAGCTAAGGAAATTGATCCCTCGCAAACTACGGGGAAAGTTAGACGTGCGCCTTATGGAAACTCATGAGAAGTTCATCATATGCGATGAGCTGTTCTGCGTATCAGGCAGCTTCAACTGGCTTTCGTACCGGGGGCAGAGGGACGGTGCTTATCGGCGAGAGGTTAGTTTCTACTCTGAGAGAGAGTCTGACATTGCGCTCTGGAGAATGCACGCAGACGGGCTATTCAGTTAGTAACTGGAGTGGACCCCACCCACCATCTCCGGTCTCTCCGCCGCCAATATTTCTTGACAATTATCCTAATGATCCCCAGTTTCTTTGCGATTGCGCGGTTGGATGTGCCTTGCAGCTTGGCCCGATGGCTCGCCTTCCACCAGACCCTTTATCACCGGTTGAGCTTCCTGCGCAGTACGGTGAGGGGCTGATTTGTCCCGTTGACACCGTCAGCAACTGCACCCGCTACGATCTGCGGGTACTTGTGCAACCACCCGCTGTCCGCATTGTTGGGATGAACGTCCGTCCGATTAGCGGCGGCGATGACAATGACAGCACGTGTAAAATGAAAAGCACTGCCGCAAGAGGGCAGGGGACATTCGCGCCAATACTGAACCAAGGAGGGTGGTACATGCCGACAACCCCTCAGAAGTACATCCGCCTCCACTGGGCAAAGGCAAAGTCCGAGGCTCAAGAACTTGGACCTGAGCGCATCCACCTCTTGGAGCACCACCTAGCGGATGTTGGAGCGTGTTTTGAGGCGCTCCTGACCCAGCCCACGATACGCAGGCGGCTGGCTCATTCGGGCGGGGTTGACGACCTGGACACGGCGACGATGGCGCGGCTTTGCGTGTTCGCAGCGCTGCACGACATCGGCAAGCTAAGCATTGGTTTTCAGGCGAAGATATGGCCTGATGCCGAACTCCCAGGGTGGTTGAAGTCTAGCAGGAGAGACTCTAGTCATACCCTAGACTTGGTGCCTGTGCTCAAAGATGATGATAAGGCCACCGCTGATTGGCTTCTTAGCGCGTTTGGCTGGTGGAGTGACTTGGTGAAATGGGACAACAAGGATGGCGAGACGGCGTGCGGCCTGCTCGTGGCAACATTTTCACACCACGGCAGGCCCCTTCAGCTAGAGGGTGGCAGAAGTCCCTATGCGAAGATATGGCAAGATTTCGGCGAACTCAGTCCGCGCGCCTGCGCCGATCGGATTGGGGGGTTGCTGCGGGTATGGTTTCCGCAAGCGTTCGACGCCGACGCCCCGCCGCTACCGTCCGCGCCCGCGTTTCAGCACATGTTCCTGGGTCTATGCACACTCGCCGACTGGATAGGCTCCGATGATAAGCGGTGGTTCGAGTATGTCGATACGCCGCGGGACGATTACATTGGCATTGCGCAGAAAAGAGCGAAGCGCGCGATTGCCGATGTAGGGCTGGACATCTCTGAGCAGCGAAACTCATTCAACGGCATCCCAAATTTTCCTACGCTGTTCGACATGCCCCATTCTCCCAACGCCATTCAGAAAGCGGCAGCGCAGGACACACCGATTGACGAGCGTGTAGTCGTCATAGAGTCTGAGACCGGCTCGGGCAAGACCGAGGCGGCGCTTTGGCGGTTCGCCGAGATGTATGAGCGAGAACTGGTTGACGGTATATATTTCGCTCTGCCCACTCGCGCGGCCGCCGCGCAAATACAAGGGCGCGTCAAGCGATTCGCTGCGAACCTGTTTGGAGGACAGGACGTGCCGCCCGTTGTGCTTGCCGTTCCCGGCTACGAACCGAACGCCGACTCTGAGAGCGTCGAACTGCAAGAGTATGATGAACTTGCCGCTGGCGAGCATCATCACGAAAAGCCGTGGGCGTCGGAGAATCCGAAGCGTTACTTGGCGGCGCAAATCGCCGTCGGCACGGTTGACCAGGCGATGATGGGCGCGCTGAAAGTGCGGCATGCCCACCTGCGCGCCGCCTGCCTCGCGCGACATCTGCTGGTCGTAGACGAGGTGCATGCATCCGACGCCTACATGCGCCGCATACTGGAGGCGCTGCTGGAAGCGCACATCGGCGCGGGTGGATACGCGCTGCTCATGTCGGCTACGCTTGGCTCGGACGCGCGGCGCAGCCTGGTTTCCGCAGGCGGCGTGGGCGTGATGAGCGACATACTGCCGCTCGACGACGCCATTGACGCGCCCTATCCCGCAGTCAGCGGAAGCAGCAAAGGGATCGCAGAAGTCGGCGAGAATGGCAGGACAAAGACCGTCAACGTATCTACAAAGCATGCAATGCACGACCACGATTCCGTGGCCGAAACCGCGCTGAACGCCGCCCGCGCAGGCGCGAAGGTTCTCGTCATTCGGAACACCGTCGGACACGCCATTCAGACACAGCAGGCATTGGAACGTCTGGTGGGTGAGCGTGATAAAGGACTGCTCTTCAATCTGAATGGCGTCAATACGCTGCATCACGGGCGCTTCTCGGCCCACGACCGCCGCCTGCTCGACCGCCGGGTAGAGGCGTATCTCGGCAAGGACGCGGGGCTCAGCGGCGCGGGCTGCGTAGTCGTGGGTACGCAGACACTGGAGCAGTCGCTGGACATAGACGCCGACCTGCTGATAACCGACCTCTGCCCCATGGATGTGCTTCTTCAGCGCATCGGACGGCTGCACCGGCATCAGCGCGATGACAGAGCGGCAGACTACCGCACGCCCAAGTGCGTCGTGCTGACGCCACTGGACAACGACCTGTCGCCGCTGCTGGATTGGAGCGAGAACGCGAACGGGCTGGGCCCGCATGGTGGAGTCTATGAAGACCTGCGAATTCTGGAAGCAACGCTACGACTGATAGCGGAGCGCGACGAATGGGAGATACCGCGCATGAACCGCGAGCTGGTGGAGTGTGCCACGCATCCGGACGCGCTGGAGGACATAGCGAAAGAAATGGGAGAGGCTTGGCAAATACACACAATTGAACTGACCGGAAAATTGCAAGCTGACCAGCAATTCGCACAAGGCGCTATTATTCGGCGCGACAAGTGCTTTTATGGCGAGGACGGCGAGGACAACCATGAAGTGCTATTCAACTCTGACGAAGCGGACATCCGCACACGGTTAGGCGACCGGCGCATAGATATAGTATTCGCTATTCCGCAAGACAGCCCATTCGGGCAGCCCTGTGTAATCGACAAAGTGGTAATGTCTGTGCGATGGTTACGGAAAGACATAGAAATGTCTGAGGATGAGAGAGTGGACGCAGACGCTGTTGATGATGGGTTTGAGTTTGTGATTGGGGAGAGGGGATTTCGCTATGATCGCCTAGGGCTGCATCGCCTGTAATGGAAGCAACCCTAGGTTCGTATATCCCCGCGTGTGCGGGGCAAACTTTGATACCCCAATGGGTACCTGCATAGGTCTATCCCCAATATGTGAGGTAGATTATTAAACACCCACTGGGACCTGCATGTTATAGAAAAAATAATATGCAAGTTCCAATAGGTGAATCATCGCATTGACGGGCTGGCAAGAGCATGATACGCTCTTGCCCAATTGGAATGCCACCGGCGGGTAGTAGCCGCCAGTGGCCTGAACAGTGGCTCCGCGTTAGGTCTGACAACCCATATTTGGGAGGTGTTCGTTTGGACAGACTATCAAATTTACTCATTATTGCCAAGTGCGAATTTTGTCCAAGGGAGAAAATCGGGGTATGCCGGAACTGCCGAAACTCCGTATGCGATATGTGCTGTCAGCTTTCGGGATCGGAAGTTGAAGCATTGCCTGCTTGTAATTTATGCCATCAGTGGATACATGCGTAGATGTTCCTAGTCGCCTGATGACTTTCCTCCGGCAAAAAGTTGACAAAGAAAGGACTATATGAGTACATTTGGTCAGCGTATTTATTCCCAACATTTGTTTTGTGTAGTATGGAGTTCACGCGATGTTTAACATCCTCACTGACCCCACCATTCGAGCGAAGCACAACAATGGTGCGATAGACAAATTGACGTTGCCGCAAGTCTATGCCGCACTGATGGCAGACGACATCGCCGCCTTCCCGGCACTGCGCCCGCATCAGAAACACCCGGGACTTGCTTTCTTCACGCAGCTCGGTGCAATCGCAACGCACAAAGCCGAGCTGCCTGAGCCACCTGAAGACGTCGACGAATGGCAGCAAATCATTCGTTCCCTTACACTTCAAGAGGAAGCTTGGCATCTGTTTGTTGAAGACATCACCAAGCCCGCGTTTATGCAACCGCCGGCATCATCTACCGAGCGAGAAAAAGACTACAAGAGCGTTATCACCACTCCCGACGAATTGGATATGCTTGTCACGGCGAAAAATCACGACTTGAAAGCGTCTGTCGGAGCGCAGGGTGATGTGGATGATTGGATATTCGCCTTAATCACGCTACAAACCATGGATGGAAACCCCGGTAGAAATCCAGGGATAGCCCGGATGAATGGAGCGTATGGTAATCGTCCTGCCTTTTCACTAGCTCCAATGGGAGGCATTGGCGCCCAGGTGAAACGAGACATAACTTTGCTGTTAGGGCATCGCACAACGCTTACTAGAGAATATCCGATGACAGAAGACGGGACCGGGTTGCTATGGACGCGCGAATGGGATGGGACACGGGTAGAAGCACTTACTCTGGACAAGCTCGATCCACTGTTCATCGAAATATGCCGCCTCATTCGCCTTCGGAATGATGATGGCATTCACGCGATCAAGGCAACTGCCAAATACACGCGCATTGAAGCGAAGGCTATGAAAGGCATGGTGGGCGACCCATGGACGCCGGTGAACCGAAAAGAGAACAAGTCACTGACACTTGGGTTAGGAGGCTTCACATACAAACGAATTGCGGAGTATCTGATAGATTGGGATCATCCCGTGTTGTTGAAGCAGACCAGAGATGAAAGACGGTCATCAAACGACATGACTTTGGTCGCCCGTGCAATGGTGCGTGGGCAGGGCAAGAGTGAGGGCTACTACGAACGCACCATCACATTGAGACCTAGAACAGTAGCTAGGTTAAATGCGCAGGAACTAGGCACGATCGCAAAAGAGCGCATTGAAGATGTCGGCAAAGTTCAGCGCATCCTACGGCATGCGGTGTCTGTGTTTGCCGCAGGCGGGGGAGACAGCATCGCGGACGAACATCGCGTTCGCGCTAACCCTTGGGCGAATAGAATTGACGACATCGTTGACGCAACTTTCTTTGATGACTTGCAGGATGAGTTTGAAAAGGACGCAAGTGAGCGCCAGGCCATCCGTGATAAGTGGCTGTGCAATGACGAAGACGGTAATGGTGTAATCAACCACGCCCGAAAGATATTGCACGAAGCCGAAGACACACTACCGTGCAACGAAATGCGGCGATACAAGGCGCGCACGCGGGCCGAAGGCGTGTTCGAGGGCAGGATACGCAATAGCAACGGAGGCTTTCCTCACCTGTTTCGACAAATTAAGGGGAAGGGGTAATGATGACAACACCACAGATGCAGACCGAAGCCCGGCCTACGCAAGACGGCGACGAACCGCAAGATTGGGGCAGCATCGCGGTCAGTTTCGCGCGTCAGATGACGCTTCCCAACTTTTCGCGCGGCGACTTGGCGGGATTGCGCCGAATGGACCCGGACGAACCCGGCACTACGGCGGCATACTGGCGACTAATGGCGGAAAAGAACTTGCTTCGTGGTTCGGATGTCGAACTGAAGTGGGCGCTCATCCTGCACGGCATAGCCTTGATGACGCCCAGGGCGGGCGAAGAAGGCGAAAATCGCACAGCACACGAAGGCTTCATGCCTGTGGGTAAGGCGTTGTTCCTCGGCGGCGACGCGAATAGACGCGAGCGCGGATATTACAGCGAATCGCGGCTGAACCGTCTGTTGACGGCGCGCGGTCCTATGCTGCGGACGCTGCTGGCGCGGATGTTTCGCATGGTGGCGGCTTCCGACCAGCCGTTCAACTGGCGCGAAATGGCGCGGTTCATCCTGAACGAAGACTACGACGAAGACAGATTTGAAATGGCGCGGCGTCGTATCGCTAGCGAGTATTACCAAGCGGAACGGCGCAGCGCGCAACCTGAATCCGAATAAGGAGACACCACGATGACCGAACCCAGATTCCTGCAAATCCACACGCTGCACTCGTACCCGGCGGCTCTGCTGAACCGCGACGACAGCGGCCTCGCCAAGCGCATGCCGTTTGGTGGTGCGACGCGCACGCGCATATCATCGCAGTGCCTCAAGCGACACTGGCGCGTGGCTGACGGCGACTTCGCCTTGAGCAACATCGACGGCGCGGCAGACGCCATACGTTCCCGCAATGTTGTGGAGCGCGAGGTTATAGAGCCGCTTAAGGAAGTCGATGGTATCAGTGAAGAGGTGGTCAAAGCCGTTGAAGATGCCTTCAATGTGGGCGTGTACGGCAGCGGCGGCACATCCGAAAGCGGACGCCAACCCCTGCTGCTTGGTCAACCAGAGGTCGAGTATCTGCAACGCAAGGCGCGCGAAATCTGTGCCGAGCATCCCGACGACGCCGAAGCGGCCGGCGATGTCGCCGCACTGCTGTTCACAGCGGTGCGACGCAACGAAGAGCGCGACAACTTCGTTGCCTTCCGGGAGCAGACAACCCTGCCCGGCGGTCTAGTCGGCGCGTTGTTCGGGCGCATGGTTACATCCGACCCCGGCGCGAACATCGATGCCGCAATCCATGTGGCGCATGCCTTCACGGTGCATCGGGAAGAGTCGGAGAGCGACTACTTCTCGGTCGTGGACGATTTGCAGCGCGATGACGAGGACGCGGGCGCGGCGCACATCGGCGACATGGAGCTAACTGCCGGCCTGTTCTACGGCTATGTGGTGGTGGATGTGCTGGGACTGGCATCTAACCTGTCGGGCAGCCGGGAACTCGCGGGCGATGTCATGCAGCGTCTCGTACATCTTATCGCAACCGTGTCGCCGGGGGCGAAGCTCGGCTCGACCGCGCCATATGCCGCCGCGGACTTGATGCTCATCGAAGCGGGCAGCAGACAGCCGAGAAGCCTCGCTAACGCATTCCGCAAGCCAGCGGAGGCGCAGGTGAATGATGCCGTATCCAAGCTCTCCGACTATCTGGGCAAGTTGGATAGGTGCTACGGCAATGGCGAAGCGCGACGGATGATGTCGGTCGAGGACTGCGACCTGCCCGGCGCTCAGTGGCTAGACTGTGAATCGTTGGCGAATTGGGCGGCGGAGGCAACCCGCAGCGGCAAGGTGTAGCGGCGATGAGACATCTCATTATCAATCTTGAAAGCCCACTCATGGCGTTCGGTGGCGAGACCATCGATAATCTCGGCATCATACGCCGCTTTCCCGCCGCGTCGATGCTCACCGGCATATTCGCTAACGCCCTCGGCTGGCGGCGTATCGAGCGACAGAAGCATCAGGATCTGCAGGACAGACTGGTGTTCGCCACGCGCATAGAGCGGGAGCCGGCGGGCGGCGTCAGCATGACTGACTATCAGACAGTACAGATGGCAGACACCATAGATATATATGATAGGGGTTGGGTCGTTGGATGGACTACTCGAGGTATACCTGAAAGGCGTGCCGGAGCGTTAGGCTCACGCGGCAGCGGTCCTTTCACCCACCAACGTTGGCGCGACTTCTTCACCGACATGCGAGTATGCATTGTCCTGCGCCTGCGCGATACCGATGACGCCCACGCGCCCATGCTCAACGACCTTGCCCACGCGCTGAAATACCCAAAGCGCCCCCTGTTCATTGGGCGCAAGCCGTGCCTGCCGTCCGTTCCTCTATACGGCGGACTCAGCGAGGGGGATACTTGCCTTGCCGCGCTGCTGAATGCGCCTCTGGAATACCCGGACCACGCGCCGCCGAGGGTGGTTATACAGTGGCCCGACGGGGAGGACAAGGGCGTAGATTTGGAAGTGGAAGACATTCGTATCAGCCGAAGCCAGATGCTCACGGACGAGCGCAACTGGGTTTCCGGGCTGCACGGCGGCGGCAGGCTGGCGCATGAGGGTAGCGTGGACAAGTCCTGCTTTGGGAGGCAGCGCGCAGCGCAAGATTTCGAGAAGGGCGGTGAAGCATGACGACCACGATGATTGCCGACAAGGATACTGCAAAGGCAACCGGTATCCTACACATGATACGCGCCGACATAGACGCGCTCCAGTTCCGCCGCTGGATGGGCAGCCGGCGACTCGTGGACGACGACCACGCGATGCACTGCCTGCTGACGGAGTGCTTCGGACGTTCTTACAACGCTGAAAGCAACCCCGAAGGCATAGCGCCTAGGCCGTTTCGCCTGATTATCCCGCGCGATGGGCGGCGCGGTACGGTCTACGGCTACTCGCGCGCCGACGCCGACGAACTGCGGGACGCGGCAAGTCTGTTCGCCTGTCCTCTGCAATCCCGCGTAATGCCGCTTGCGAGTTTGGACAGCAAGCCGATGCCGTCGGAGTGGCAGGCGGGTAGGCGGCTGGGCTTCGAGGTGCGAATTCGTCCGGTCGTGCGTCCCACGAAGAATGCAGGGCTGCGATCATGCGACAGGCACTATATGCGAGACAATTCAGGACAGACTTGTCCGTATTGTCGCCCGCGCAGGGAGTGCGACGCCTTTCAGTACGAAGCCATCAAGTATCCAAGAGGCGAGATGAAGCGTGGCAGGGAAGAGATTTATCAAGAGTGGCTGCGAAATCGGTTCGAGCACAAGGGCGGAGCAGTCCTAGATGTATGCGCCACCAAGCTCGTATCCTTCCGCCGAACCCGCGCCATCAGAAAGCTGCATCGGCGATACAGCGAAGGTCCTGACGCTCTGATGCGCGGCGAGCTTGAGATTACCGATGGGGCAAAGTTCGCCGAGATGCTGGCAAGCGGCCTAGGCAGGCACAAGGCTTACGGCTACGGCATGATTCTGCTGCGTCCCGCCGCCTCCAGCCGCCGATGACCGCCATCCAATAGTTCATGCACCTTAACATCTGAATATAAAGGCATAACACGCGGAAAAGCAGTTACCCCGCAGACGCGGGGACAGACCGGGGAGGTGAACACGGAACATGATGCGAGGCAGACTCGGAGTTGAGACCGCCAGAATCCCGCATGCAGACCGTCATGGGCTGCTGTGGCTCAGTCGCGGGGCGCTGACCGTCCGGGACGGCACGCTGCGCTTCGAGCGCCAAGCCACTCCTGACTCTGGCAGTCCGCTCGACGAGGGTGAATACGGCATACCTTTTCAGACGCTTTCCATGATATTGCTCGGTCCCGGCTCCACCGTCAGCCACGACGCGCTTAGACTCATGGCAAGACACGGCACCGCATTGGTCGCAGTCGGAGAGGACGGCGTAAGATGCTACACCGCTCCGCCCTTAATGCCCGACACATCGGACATAGCCCGACGCCAGATGCGGGCCTGGGGCGAGGCCGACGGCAGCAGAATCACCATCGCCCGAATGATGTACGCAATGCGGCTCGGCGAAGTATTTCCACATCACAGCATCGAGGCGCTGCGAGGAATGGAAGGAGCGAGAGCGAGGCGTACTTACCAGAACCTCGCACAGCGATACGGCATAGACTGGCGCGGTCGTCGCTACGACAGAGCGAATCCGCTTGCAGCCGACATCCCGAATCAGGCGATCAACCATGCATCGGTCGCCGTAACATCCGCCGCGGTAGTCGCCGTAATAGCTGTCGGGGCGATCCCGCAACTCGGTTTCATCCACGAGCAAAGCGGAGACGCATTTCCCCTCGACATCGCTGACCTGTTCAGAGACTCCATTCTGATACCTGCCGCGTTTAAGTCCGCTCGCACCGCGCTCGAAAGCCCGGGCATGGACATAGAGCGCCACACCCGGCGTACAACCGGGCAGATGCTGAGAGAGGAAAATGTCATCGCCAAGATGATAGACCGCATCAAGACGCTGTTCGAGGACATAACGCCGACCGAACTGAATGAAACGGGTCCGAATCTACGCCCTGTAGAAATTGACAGGCGGGACAAATGACCGTAGTTGTTACCGTAAATGTCGAGGGACGCTATCGTGGCTTTCTGGCTTCTACCATGCTCGAAATTGCGCCTGGCGTGTACACAGCGCCGATGATGACGACTGGTATAAGGGATCGCGTCTGGGATGTGCTGGCACGCTGGCACGCTGAATTGGGCCAGGGTTCGATTGTGATGACTTGGCGCGACCCCTCAGCGGTGGGAGAGCAGCGCATCCGTACGCTTGGCGAGGCGCCAAAAAGCATCGTAGATGCCGATGGCGTATATCTCGTAAAGTACAGCTAGATTATTCTCTGGACAAATTGAAGAACTCGCATCATATCAACTTGTCTAGGGGCTGCCCCGCACACGCGGGGATAGACCGACGGTACGAGGCGTGACTCCTACCGTCGCGGCGGCTGCCCCGCACACGCGGGGATAGACCGCGGGCAGGGGATTGGCGAAGAAACAAAACATTGGCTGCCCCGCACACGCGGGGATAGACCTAATCCCGCGGGCAAGACGGCGACGCCGCATACGGCTGCCCCGCACACGCGGGGATAGACCGGTCAGGTCGATGTCGAAGCCGACGACGACATCGGCTGCCCCGCACACGCGGGGATAGACCCGCTCTTTCTTCCAGACCTTTAACCATTTCTCTGGCTGCCCCGCACACGCGGGGATAGACCTCACCGAGCAATGCATATCCGTTCGCCTTGCTCGGCTGCCCCGCACACGCGGGGATAGACCGACTCGGAAGGTCGAGACTCGGAAGGTCGAGACGGCTGCCCCGCACACGCGGGGATAGACCGCCAAACGCTTGAAAACAAATACGGGGAAGTCGGGCTGCCCCGCACACGCGGGGATAGACCCTAATCACGGAAGATATTGAGAAGATGGTCAAGGGCTGCCCCGCACACGCGGGGATAGACCCCCTATGGTAATGGAGGGTCAAGAGGCAACGAAGGCTGCCCCGCACACGCGGGGATAGACCGATTGTCCCAGTTGATGTAGATGTATCGGCTACGGCTGCCCCGCACACGCGGGGATAGACCCGCCTGATTCTGTAGTGGCAATGGTAAGCAGATGGCTGCCCCGCACACGCGGGGATAGACCCTATCCCCAGTGGGTATGCCGCGATTGCCCCTAGGCTGCCCCGCACACGCGGGGATAGACCTCGGAAGGGTCATAGACTACTGCCTTCAGGATGGGCTG
>MKWU01002890.1_pt1 | contig 24020 bp, 16 predicted proteins | sample 809101 | NCBI WGS metagenome assembly MKWU01 (sample SAMN05860141, study PRJNA318959) | sponge metagenome | host: Aplysina aerophoba | place: Slovenia: Piran, Adriatic Sea, Gulf of Piran | collected 2013-05-07 | reverse complement strand
CCATCGCCCGGCACCCGACGGCATTGAGCCCTGGCTCAACTTGACCAAGGCCGCCAGGCTTCTTCACATCACCCCCAAGACACTCAGGCGGGCCGCAGAGAACGGTGAGATCGACGCCGTCCATCCGCTCGCCGACGGTCCGTGGATCTTCAGCCGACCGGTTCTCGAAGGGCAAGCAGTAAGAGCCATCGTCGAGCGCGCCAGATCACAGCCTGGACACCCCACGGGACCGCATCCCGATCAACAAAGCCTCTTCTCTTCAATGGCATAGACAGATGGGTGTTGTAATGCCGGATTGTAATGGCGCCGCCACGATTCGATGAGAACTTGGGCTTCCTTCAGAGTGTAAAATATCTCCCCGTTCAGGAGTTCGTCGCGCAATCGGGCATTGAAACTCTCGATGTAACCGTTCTCCCAAGGTGAGCCCGGCTCGATGAAGGCGGTCCGGGCCCCAACAGCAGCGGTCCATCGCCGAACGGCTTCAGCGACAAACTCCGGGCCGTTGTCGGAGCGGATGTAGGCCGGGATGCCGCGCAGGATAAACAGGTCGGTCAGCACATCGATGACGTCAACGGAGGAGAGCTTGCGCCGGACCCGAATGGCCAGGCTCTCACGGGTGAACTCGTCCAGGACATTGAGCATGCGGAAGGCCCTGCCGTCATACGTCCGGTAATGCACGAAGTCGTAGGACCAGACGTGGTCCGCCCGCTCGGCGCGCAGCCGGATGCAGGAGCCCTCGTTGAGCCATAGACGCCCTCGCTTGGGTTGTTTGCCGGACACCTTCAGCCCCTCGCGCCGCCACAGGTGCAGGGCACGCTTGTCGGCGACCTGCCAACCCGCGTCGCGCAGCAGGGCCGCGATGCGGCGGTAGCCGTAACGGTCATACTGGTGGGCCAGCTCGATCATGTCCGCCACCAGGCGGTCCTCGTCGTCGCGGCCGCGCGGGATGCGGCGCTGGGTCGAGCGGTGCTGTCCCAGCACCCGGCAAGCCCGGCGTTCCGAGACCCCGAGACGGTCACGGACATGATCGATGCACTGGCGACGACGCGAGGGGCTTTGATGGGGTATTCGGGGCTTCGACGCCGGAGACGGTGAGGCCTTTGCTCCTCACCCTCGTCGGTGCGGACTGCGATAGCCGCATGGGAATGGAGGAGGTCGTGAATGCGCGGCTGGCCGAGAACCAAGTTCATCTGGATTGTTTGCCGCGGCGTCCAGAGTCAGATCAATCAGCCCTCATCGGATGCGAATATCCAGGGACAGTTGTCGCCGGGCGGCAGGCCGTCCAGGAACGCCCGTCTCGGCGTCGCCTTCCTGATCGTCCGCGGCCTCGACTTGGAGGGTGGCAGCACTGCCCGGTCGTCATGGACGTGCTCCCCCCGCATACCCAGCGCCTCGGACCTTCGCGGGCCCGTGCAGAGCGGGAAGCGCTCCAGACACCTGACGAAAGGAAACACGTTTGGGAAGTTCTTTGGCGTTTGGGTCTCAAGTTTGAGTGGGGGACGTCAGAGCGAATCTCTGAAGCCATCAAGTCTCTTCCGTATGTCCGACAAAGATCCGAACACTTCGTTCTGTCCGACGTCAGCACACAAGCGATCGACCCAATTGGCTAACGTTTCGGCGTTGTGGCCATGGGCGTGGGCCCACCATTGGGAGCAAACGTACCAACGCCCGCCGTATACTCGGTTCCAGTAACGATTGTGCCGACCCACTAAACGTCCTACAGAGACGTCACGCAACAGCGTGTGACCGCTGATATTCAGACCTAGAGGATTCTTTGTCACTTCCAGCTGTCGAATAGTTTCCGCATCTAACGTTCCGGGAAATCTTTCCAAGACAGTGAGCATCAAGTCTCGCACAATTTCTTGAAGGCTCTCTCCATTCTTGTTCCTCGTTTCATTCGATGAGATCCGCAGGGCCGCGGCGCTTTCCGTTCCGTATTGGCTTGTAGCAGCTACATCGAAACTCGAAGTACTTAACTCACCGGTATGCTCCGGCTGCTTCGCTTCGGGCGAAACGTCCATTCGCCCAGGCAGTACTGGCGCGCGTGCGAGGTCCACCAAGAACTCATCCACGTTCTCAACGCAATGCGGCCATATTCTCGCTGCTATCTGGTAGAGCCACTCTCCTCGCCTCTCAATCGTGTCCTCATTCCATGTACTTGGTTCGTCATTCACGAGATGCTTGTTCAAGAACAATACGCTGTGATCAGCCAGCGTTCCTCTCTTTTCGTGCCATGGCGCATTGGACAGCGCTGCATTCAAGCGGTTGTTGACGAGCGTAAGGTTCCCTATCGTATGGATCGCTCGTTCACGATGAGCAACGGCATCACCATCGCCGCCCATCGGTGGGGTCCACTTAGCGCTCCACTTCTGCGGCATGATATGTTCGATGTGCAAATTCCCAGGAACCTCACTTGTTTCTGCCTTCTCGGTGCGAAGCTGACCTTCGATGGCCGTGAGCAGCATTCTCAGGCGCCCCCGCGTCAGCCACTGATAAAGCGGGGCGGTAACGAACCTGTCCTGCAGTTCCATATCGTTCGGCCATAAGGTTGCTTGACCAGTCTGAGCCGCCAAGTTGGAGACTAGGGTTCTGTCGACGCTATCAATAGGGCTTGCGGCCAATTTCTCAATCAGAGCGACAAAGAAGTTTCCATAGCTCTTGGCGCCATATCCGCACACAACTCGACGCATCAAGTAACTCTCCAGCGCCCTAAGGCAATTTTCCAGAGCCGGTGGCTGTAGATCGTTGTTGGACAGAAGCCACAATAGGAGCGGAGTGACCGCGGTAATGTTCATGACGTTTCGCCTGGTCAGGAACTCAGCGATGTCCTTCCGCCGAACATCCTCGATGTCCCGGTATACCTTCCCAATCTCTCCAAAGTCAGCAGCGACGTCGGAAATCGACTTGCCAATCGCCAACCGCTGGTTTGAATAACTCTCAAACGCTCTGAACTCGTCATAATTTCTGACCTCCCCCTGGGTGCGGAGCGCCAGCCAATGATTCAGGTACATGTCGATTCGCGGTCTTCTTTGGAGGCCCCTGCCTACTTCCTGCATCCACCAGTCCTCTTCAAATGGCCAGAGTTCCCGCTGGGCCAATGAAACGCTGCGCTCGTCATAGGCCTTAACGTTAGCATCGTGCAGCACCTTGTTCTTGATCATGTCGGACTGGAGAAGTGGCGTGCCGCGCGCATTCAGCGTCTCGAATATGACGTGAGGATCATCGTTGTCGTCCAAGTCGATGACCACCAGCTCTACATTTGCTCGTACGGCGCTCTCCAATGCCGATGCCGCTCTATCCCGCTTTCCGCCCTCATTGGAGAACCCGCTTAGCCATCGCGCCGTCTGTTCCTTGAAGTAGTTGTGAGCTTGAACAATACGTGATTCCGTATGGTCATCCGAAGTCAGGTCGTTTCTCATTGCTTGCCGAAACGCATCCCTGTCTATCACCGTGGGCCATACCTTGAAGGCGTTGTCAGCGTCGCCGTCCCGGAATTCCTCCTGGTTGTCTACGAGAGCCGCAAGACGCTTGGCCGGATCGGAGTGGCCTCGCCCCTCCAGCACCTCCTGAATCGCATCGATGAGAAGCTGAAGAGTGGTCAGCCGCTGTTGGCCATCAACGACAATACGGCGCTCAATCGTGCCTGCGGGATATTGCATCTGCTGGAGAACCACAGCGCCCATGAAGTGGGGTTCCGTCTGGCCGTCTTCCAGAATCGATTGTGCAAGCTCCTCGATGTCGTTCCACAACGGCTCCCATTGCTCCTCCTGCTTCCATACATAACGGCGCTGAAAGGCGGGTATCTCGTAACGGACCGGCTGGGCGAAAAGGCGCTGCGGGCGCTGTAGATTCGTGTGCATGGAGTTAGGGATCCTTGTGCAATGGATACTTCTGTCGTGCTTGATCCCAGGAGCAGCTCAAGTGTCCTTGGGAGCATTGCGCTTCTCGTTCAGTGGGATCTCGCAATCGCGTCTCGAAGTGCCTTCGCGGTGTCTGCAGAACCCGGAACGGCCTCCGCTGTTTGCGCCAGACGGCGCATCTCGACGATGTCGTCGCCGTACTGCCGAAGCCGCCTCTCGAATGCCGCGCGGGTCTTGACGCACACAAGCGTGTACGGCCTGCCGCGCCTCTCGGTCTCGCAGTCGATGTCGATTCCGCCCTGCTCGATCCGGCGCCGCAGGTGCCCCCTGAGTTCCTTGCGGACAGGCATGCGAAGAATGTCGGAGTGAGGATCCCCACAGAACCGGCGAAGCTCGGCACAATGCTCGCAATCGCAGGACAAGCCTTCCGCCGCGATGACCCAGTCCGTCGGAGGAGCGGGCGGGAGACTGCTGCGGGACAAGAGGAAGCGCGCGCCGTGACGCCAGAGCGCGCTGACGGCGGGGCTGGTCCTGAACGGTTCTCCGTGCTCCGCGCTCAGCGCTTCCATGAGAGCCGGAATCGAGTGGTCCGGTGGGACCAGATCTGCGCGCTCGATGAAGAGCGACGCCGCAGCGTCGGCCTCGCGTTCCATGTCGAAGCGCCGAAGCAGGAGGAAGAATTGCCGTAGCGTGGCCGTCGGCAGGGGGGTGGGCTCGGCGCGCGCGTACCAACGATGCCGGTCAACCTGGTCGTCGCTCTTCATTGAGCGGAGGACCGACGGCATCCGGGCGCAGATGTTTACGACCATCTGCCGCAGCGCATTGTGCCAGGCTCCGTCACTGCCGTCGTCCAGCCTCTCGCAGAGCCGGCTCGTGAGGTCGACGACGCCCTCGGTGCGCCGCGAAAGACTGGATGTGACGAGCGTGCACAGGAACTCCCCCATCTCGCCGACGCCCATCTCCGCCGCGGCGGTCACCAGCGCGTCGTTCATCTCGCCGTGGTAGTTGGGCAACACCACATCGCCCAGGAAGCGAGCCGCCGCCGCCCGGTTGCCGATGGCGCACAGCAGTTCCAGAGCTCGCGCGCTGTGTCCTTCCCAGCTGTCTCCTTCCGACCGCCTCCGGTGCGAGTCGCACGAGGGCCAGAGGTCCACCACCTGGGACGCCAGGTCCCCGATCGGACCGCATGTCGGTGCACCCTCCGAGGCCCGCTGCCATTCTCCCGCGAGAAACGCCGCAAGAGAGCCTGCACCGGCCTGCGCCAGAAGGCGCGCACTGTTTGCCTTCGGCCAGACGACCAGGGCCGCACGGCGGTAGAACTGCTCGATTGTCGCGCCCTCGTTGCCGCTGGCTTCCAGCAGCCGCTGGCTGTCGGGCCGCTCGGGATCGAGCCGGTCTGCCGGCATCAGCTCGCCAGCCAGCAATGGGAGATGGTCATAGTCGGCAGCGGCGCCGTCCGGACGCGTCCATCCGTCGAGTCGGCACTCGACGTCGACGATATCGTAGAGTTCGAACTCGTCCTCGGCGATGTCGTCGACCACGTCTCCGTAGCCGTTGTACCAACCCGAACCTGTCTCCTCTACGCGCACGATCGCCGCGTGCAAGGCGCAACCGGCACGTTCCGCCGCTGCCGTCAGCACGCGCCCGATCGCCGCATCCACGTTCTTCAACGTGCCGAACGAGAGACCTGCCGCGCTGTAGTCGTGCTCCAGGAGCCAGACCAGCTTCGCGCTCGCTCCGGGATCGCGGCATCTGGCGCCCAGTTCGGCGGCGATAAGGTCGATCTCCGCGCCGTAGTCGGGCGCTTCTGACGGAGCGTCGATGCCTTCCCGCAGCATCAGGTTGTAGACGAGGCAGACGCGATGGCCGTCCGAGACAGGGAGGATCTCGTGCTCGCAGTCCGCATAGAAGGCGGCGTAGACCAGCTCCGACGGCTCGTCGGTCCTCATGTCGACCACGGTGTCGCGGTCCTGGTGGCGAATGGCCAGCTCCCCTCCTGCGCCGGGCACGGGCAGGGAAATGACCAGCGTCGCCACCATGCCGTCCGCCTTCTCCGTGTCGCGGTGCGGCTTGAAGAAGCCGCCGCGCTCATAGATCAGGAGCTTGTACAGCTCTGCCGTGACAGCGCCCTCCGGGCAGCCGAGGCCGACGGTCGTTCGGTGCAGAATGTCGCTGAATGTTTCGGCCCAGGCCCGACCGGCCATGCGAATTTTGTCGGGCGCGATCTGCCAGCAATCGCGCACCGACGGGTCGACGACGGTCTCCTGACCCCTGCCGTAGGGTGCACGGTCCGCATTGGCGACCAGCATCCGCGCCTGCGCCGGTGGGATCGGGAAGGAAAGAACGCCGGCTGTTCCGGCCTCGATGCGTGGCATCGGAGCGAACAGGCGCCCGTGTACGCAGTAGTCGCCGGGCCGGGTCACCGATCCGATCAGCCCGGACAGCGCCGTCAGCCGCTCGTCGAACTCGATGACCTCGGCGAGATCGGAGTAGTAGGTGTCGATTGTTCCGTTCTCCTTCGACCTCACGGCGCCCGCGAGGCGTCACCAAGTCCGGACCAGATTCTGCTGCTCCACCCATCGGCCTGCAAGTTCAGCGCTCATCAGAGCAGGCGGAAGCGTCATTGACGGTACGTTCGTCATCGCCTCGCCCTCCTCCTCCCGGACGCTGCCGCCGACGACAAGAGCAACCGCACCAGCCCGTCTGCACGGATGTATCCCGTCAAGAGGATCACGTCGGGCCCGGGCATGCCGGATCGCGCCCGTGACGAACCGGTCCCGCTTTCCCTCGGCGCGCCCTTCAGGCCCCCAGCGCGCAGGTTGGACCCGGCAGGGGCACTCACGGGCCCCGCGCCCTGCCGCGCCCCGTTGCGACCGCGATCGAGGTGCGGCAACCCGTTCCCGCGGCGGCGCGCCGGCGCGGGGTCCGACCCGGCGCCGTCCATGAACCCGCAAGCGCAGCCGGGTTCCGGTCCGACCGCCGTCGCGCGCTCAGAACCTCGCGCCGAGCCGCATTCCGACTGTGTGCTCGGGGTCGATATTGTCGTTGGCCGCGCTCTCGTACCGCGTCGTCTCGAAGGACAGCTGGAGCGAACCGCCGGCGATCGCCGAGCCCCGCTCGACCCGCACCAGGCGCCAGCCCAGGCTGTAGTGGCGGCCGACGTTCGTGAACCCGACCGCGGCCTCCGGCGTGAGCGTGAAGCCGTCGCCGAACGCCGCGAAGCCGTAGCCGAACCGCGCCTCCAGCCGGCGGGTCCTGAGATCGTCCCCGCCGTTTTCGTTCGCCGCGAGCCCCTCGAGCGTGCCGCGCCCGAGCAGCGCCTCCGCGCCGCCCGAGGACGCGCCGCCGAAGGTCTTGACCAGCGACGCGCGCGGCCCGCGGCCGCCCTCGACCGGCTCCCAGTTGAGCGAGCCCGCGAGCCCGCGGTCGCGGAAGCCCTTCGACTCGTGGGTCAGCAGGCCGCGCCCGCGGAACTCGGCCGCAATCCCCCGCCTGGCATCCCGCCACGCGAGTCCGCCGCCGATGTCCACGCCGAAGCCAGTCTCGGCGTCGCCGCCGTCATGGCGTACCCCGATCTCCATGGACGGCGTCAACACCGAGCCGTCGGCCAGCCGGACCGGCAGCGTGCTCTCCAGGCCGAGACGCAGCCGCGTCACTCCGCCCTCCGAGGCCGCCAGGCCCGGCGCGGCGTCCGTCGAGGTCTCCACCGTCATCGCGTCGGTCTTCGCCGCCAGCGTCAGCCCGTCCTCGCCGCCGTCGACCAGCACGCCGCGCAGCCCGGCCGCCGCCATCCACAGGTCGAGGTCCGTGCGCATCGCGTCCTGGCCGTCCGGCATCAGGGTCAGCGTCCCCTCGCCGTAGCCGGCCGCGCCCCACAGCTCGATGCGCTCGTTCAGCGCGTAGCGGCCCCACGGATAGAGGCCGGTCAGAGTCGAGGAAACGACCCCGCCGCCCGCCGGCGCGCGGTAGCCGCCCTCGCCGGTGCTGTGGCCGACGATCAGTCCCGCCATCGCTCGTCCCTGGCTCCAGTCGGCGCCGAGCATGCCGCTCGCCACCTCGCCGTCGACCGTGAGATCGCCGTCCTGCCCGTCGAAGCGCGTCACCGCTCCGCGGCCCCACACCGCGACCGCGCCGCCGCCCGGGCCCCCGGCCTCCGCCGCCAGCGAGAAGGACGAGCCGAGCAGCAGCTCTCTATCGCTCACCGTCCGGGACCACCCGTCTCCGGCGTCCCCGCCCGCAGCCCGCCCCGCGGAGCCCGCCCGCCAGCCCCGCGGTCTCTGCCGGCCCCGCCGAGAATGTCATCGATCCCGGCGCCGATCCCGGGGCCGGTTTCACCCCCGGCCGGCCGGCAGGTCCAGCCGCCGCGCCGACATCCGGCCAGGCAACGCCGTGCCGCCCCGCTTCCGGTTGCCCCGCCTGGCCGTCCCGGGCCTCCGTGCGGGCGCCGTCCCGCCGCCAGCCGCTACCCCCGCGCCCCCCCCGCCCCCCGCCGGACCCGCCCCCCCGCCAGCGACACCTCGACCCCGGGGCTCCGCGCCGCCCGCATCCGGCTCTCCACCGCATCGAGCACCTGTTCGGCAACCGTGCGCCCGAAGCGCGACAGCCATGCGCTCGGCATCGCGTCGGTGTTGACGATCGTCCCCGTCGCCTCCGCGTCGGCAAGGAAGACGTTGCCGCCCGAGGGGTTCGACAGCGTCAGCGTGAAGGTCTCCTCGCCCTCGTCAACGTCATCGTCGAGCACCGTCACCTTCACCGTCTTTTCCGTCTCGCCCGGCGCAAACGTCAGCGTCCCCGACGCCGCCGTGTAGTCCGCCCCCGCCGTGGCCGTGTCGTCCGAGGTCTCATAGTCCACGGTCACCGTCTCGGTGGACGCGCGGCTCAGGGTCACCGCGAAGTCCACCGTCACGTTCTCCGCCTCGTTCACCCGCGCATCCGCCGCCCGGAGCCCAACCGGCCCCGGCACGGTCGCCGAGATCGCACCTTCGAGCGCGCGCCCGCCCGGCGTGCAGATCGAGCCGCTCTGACCGCACGCCGGGAGCTCTGCCCGCTCCAGCGTCACCGCGTCGTTGCCGCTTGGATCCACCGTCATCTCGTAGCGCCGGTTCGACGGCGGATTGAGGCGCCGGACCTTCGGGATCGTCCCCCCGCTCACCATGAACAGGTTGTCGCGCACCGTCTCGTAGCTCATGGGCGCCTCTTCGCTGAAGGTCAGCGTGAGCGTGAACGGCGTGTCTCCGTCGTGCTCCGCCGGGACGCCGGACAACGACGCGGTCAATGGCACCGGCGGCCCCGGCACCGTCGCTGAGAGCACGCCTTCGAGCGCGCGACTGTCCGATGTGCAGATCGAGCCGCTCTGCCCACACGCCGGGAGCGTCGCCCGCGCCAGCGTCACCGGGTCGTTGCCGCTTGGCTGTACCGTCACCTCGTAGCCCAGGTTCGACGGCGGATTCAGTCGCCGGACCTTCGGGATCGTCCCCCCGCTCACCGTGAACAGGTTGTCCCGCACCGTCCTGTAGCTCATGGACACCTCTTCGCTGAAGGTCAGCGTGAGCCTGAACGGCGTCTGTCCGTCGTGCCCGGCCGGGACACCGGACAACGATGCGATGAATCGCGCCTCCGTCTCCGACTGCGGATTCTCGATCGTGCCCACGGCCTCGCCGTCGGCGATGCGCGCGCCCGTGGGGCTCGAGAGCAACAGCGTGAACGTCTCCAAGCCCTCGACGTCGGTATCGTCCAGCACCGCCACCGATACGCTCTTGGCCGTCTCCCCGGCCGCGAAGGTCAGCGTGCCGCTCGCCGCCGTGTAGTCCTGACCCGCCGTGGCGGAGCCATCGCTCGTGGCATAGGCCACCGTCACCGCGGCGTGGCGCTCGCGGTCAAGCGTCACCGCGAAGGCGACCGCCGCCCCGGGTCCTTCCTCGACCGTCGCGTCCTCCACCGACAACACCGCCGGCCCCGGCACCGCAAATGCCGGCGGCCCTTCCAGCGCGCGACCGTCCGCGGCACAGATCGTGTCGCTCTCCCCGCACGCCGGGAGCGCCGCCCGCGCCAGCGTCGCCGCGCCGCTGCCGCTCGGCCGAACCGTCACCTCGTAGCGCAGGTTCGACGGCGGGTTGAGGCGGCGGACCGCCTGGATCGTCGCCCCGCTGACCGTGAACAGCCTTTCGCGCACCGTCCGGTAGCCCACAGACACTTCTTCGCTGAAGGTCAGCGTGAGCTTGAGCGCCGTCCGTCCATCGTGCTCGGGCGGACCGGACAACGACGCGGTCAATGGCGGATCCAGCTCCACGCCGGCCGGCGGGCTGCGCGTGCCGTCCACCTTGTGTGCGGACTGCGTCCCGAGGCTGTCGTGGGCGAGATTGGCGGCCACGTCGCTCGCGCTCGTCAGGATGCTGTCGTCGCCGTCGAGCTGAAGCGTCCGCGTCTGGTCGCCGACCCAGATGCCGTTGGTGTCCTCGTCGGCCGCCTGCACCGTGTAAGCGAACACCAGCTTCCTCGGCGTGCTCCGGCCCGCGTCGTAGGCCGCCCGCCGGGCGTCATTACCCGATACGCCGGGATTGGCGAGCGAGAACTCGAACTCCGGGTCCCCCGTCACCGCCACCCTGTTGTTGAAGGTGGCCGTGAAATAGATCGGCTCGCCCACCGCGTAGGTGTCCGGCAAGGTCGCCCCGGAGGAGGTCAGCGCCGGCGTAGAGGTCACCGCCACCGAGCTCACCGCCGCGACGATGGGCTCGGTTCTCTCGGTGCCCAGGATCTGGATTTGCAGCGATGCCTCATCATCCGGAATCCAGGTGTGTGGCGGCCCGCCTCCCCCGCAATTGAAACAGTCAAAGGCATCCCCGATGCTCCACCCGGGCGAGGCTCCCGCATCGTTGGCGTTCGAGCGGGTCAAGGGGAGTTGCACCGAATTGCGTCCCCTGACCAGCACGGTGTAGGTCGTGTTCGGGTGGAGGACGGTACTCGCCGGCGCCGTGTAGAGCCCGGGGTTCACGGGTATCCCCGTGCTACGACCCCCGACCCGTTCCGGCTTGAACGTGAGTGGCGTACAGGACGAGGTCGGAAAACCGCTTGTGTCCGTCATGCACACCGAGACTGAAAGAAAGAGATAACCTGGCCCGAACATGAGCCTGACACCGCTCAGGTCGTACCCGTTCCCGTGCGAGCCCGTGGTGAATCGTTGCGCGCGATCCCGCTCAATGCTGGAATTTCCAGAAGAGGGCTGATCAGCATTGCTGACGAACGTCGCGGTGGACTGCGCCGCCGCCGGCAGAGGGAATGCCAGGGCGGCGAGTGCGACAAGCGCCGTGGCGGCGCCGGCGCGGGCGAGGCGGAAGAATGCTGCATGCCGGCACGCCCAGGCGGCCGTCCGGGAGGTTACAAGCCGGCGAAAGAAGGAAGGACAAAGCCCGCGCGGTCGCCGCGCGGAAGGAGAAGGCCTAGACTGCGAGCCCCATCCGGGCGCGCTCGGCCGAGGCACGGCGCACCTCGCGCTCTCGGCTCCAAGGTATCGGAAAATGCGAAATTTCAAGACTCTTGGCGCAAGTTCCTTGCCTACCCGTGTGATCGACGAGAGGATCAACTGTAAGCTCCTGCTATTAGATATGCGGTGCTTTGCCGCAGCGTTTCTCGAAGGATTTAGCATGGGAACCGCTGTCTCGAGTACGGGTCGTAGGCTGAGAGTTTCGGGAACTTTGCCGGGGATTTGGTGGTAGGTCGTAGTCCGCTACATCGGCCAACCAACTGGGAAACCTCTCGAGTCGACCGCGCACAATGAGACCGCAAAAGCGTCGTCGACAGGGTCTACCGATCCGATCCGGATATTGCCAAGGGTGTACCCGCCCGGGTGTGACCCCATGGTCAATCTCTGGAGGCGATCCAGGCCATAGCTCGAAGGAAAGGGAGAAAAGCCCTGACTGCTACGGAGGACGAATTCGGTAACTGTCTGCGCTTCCGCCGGTAGGGGGAACTCCAGGGCGGCGAGCATGAAGAACGCGAAAGCAGCGGTGCCCAGGCGGGCGAGGCGGAGGGATGCCGTCCGAGGCCGTCTCCGAACGGACGCCGGGATGGTCGAGAACCAGCGAAGAAAGGTAGGACAACGCCCGCACATGCCCCGCGTGGCGAGGGCTAAGCTGGACGGCGAGCCCCGCCCAGACGTGCTCAGCCGAGGCACGACGCGCCCTGGCGGGGCGGTCTCCTGAGAGCTGTCGGCAACATCCAACGGGAATTCGTCGACATCTTGATCTTTGTGGCAGACCGAGGCTTCAGACGCCCAATGAAAGAGAGGAATCATGTAACGCCGGATAGCCGTGGGTGGTTGCACGCCGCGTTCGCTCTCGATCCCCCGGACCGTCCGCCGGACCTCGCGCCCGCCCGCCCTCGACCGCCCTCGACCGGCTCGCAGGAGACCGAAACCGTTCTCTGGCAGATCCATGACAGCCTCCGAAATTCCGACCGTTTGCGCGCGTAGTCCAGCGCCGCGCGCCGGCGTCCGGTCATCGCCTTGCCTCTCCATCCCGTCGGAAGCACATGCCACCGACCGCCGCCCTGCGGCGGTCGCGACGCTCCCTTCCGGGCTCCCGAATGCGATCCGGCCGGGTTGCGGCATCGACACGATCCAACGGACTCTCCTCCCCGCCCGCATTTTCGCAGGAGGTTTATACAGTCGCGCGCGGCCACCGCAAGGAATTCACCCTGTAGTTACAATGATTTATGCAGCAAGCCACTAATCTTATACTACAGGCTGTTTCCTACAGGTCCGAAGCCCTCCGCACACGGCGCCGTCGCGGCAGAGGCCCACGCGACAGGGGTCCACGCGACAGCGGCAAGGCGGAGGTTTGCGGTTCCGCCTGATCGCCCGCCCGAGGAGACGCCAGTTCGACGCGCCGATGGCGCGCGAGGCCCGGACATGGTCGAGCGCCTTGATCCTCATGACCTCGGCCCGGGCGAGGCGGGCGACCGGAGGCCAGCTCGCCACCCCGATCGCGACCGCGACGGTGACGGGGCCCGGGCCGAACAGGCTGACGAACGCCATCGCGAAGAGCAGGCTGGGCAGGACCTGGAAGAACTCCGCGATCCGCATACATGCTCCGTCGACGAGCCCGCCGTGGAAGCCCGCGGCGGCGGACGCACCGACCGCCAGAATGGCCCGGCCGCCGTGAAGGATTCCGGCCAGCACGTCGCACCCCTGGAAGTCGCTCCCGAGAGGGACCGCCGCCGCCGCCTCCCCCGGCGGCGCCAGCGGCCGCCAAACGATGGCGAGGGGAACGACGGGGCAGAGGGCCGGCCCGACAAGGGCCGCCGCGTGCACCAGCGCAACCAGCGCGAGCCCCGCGACGGCGGACCCGTTACGGACGAACGCGGCCACCATCGCGCGCCCGGGGCTCCGTGCAGGCGCCGCCGCCGGCGTGTTGATCGGCGCACAGGTTCGGTGCCGTTCGGCGTGGTAACCCATTGATCTGGCTTGATTGCAGGCGGTCTACAAAGCGTGCTCGGCGAGACCCTGGCGGTGGAAATGCTGGCGGCTGTCGAACGGCTCTTGGACGGTCTGAAGCTGGCGATCAACGAACGGAAATTCCGACGCCTGAGATGCCCCGAGGAGCCGATGGAGTTTCTCGGCTACCGGTTCGGGTGGAACTACCGCCCGCACGGGGGCCAAGCCTATATCGGCAGCCGACCGAGCAAGGCGAGCGTCCAAAGCATCTGCCGCGAGATCAGCGAGCGCACCGATCGACGATGGGAACACCAGGTGCCGGAGCGACTGGTGGGAGAGCTCAACCGGATGATCTCCGGCTGGGCGCGCTACTTCCAGTTGGGTCAGGTCAGCCCGGCCTACGCGACGGTGTATGCCCACGCAGCGAAGCGGCTACGACGGTGGCTCCGTCGGAACCGCGAGGTCCAGAGCGGGAAGTATGTGCGCCTCCCCCGCGACCGGTGGTGGCACCACCACGGCCTCGTCCGCCTTGCGCCGATGACCACGGGCCTTCCGTGAACGAAGGCATGATCTCGTCCGAAAGCCGGATGCGGGAAATCCGCACGTCCGGTTTGACGAGCGGGGACTGGAAACGCGGCCACGGGAGCCGGACTGAGGCCCGGCGCGAAAGCGACGGACAAGCCACCGGACGCTAACGCTGGCGCGCCAGTCCTCGACTCTGCCTGGATTGCGAGGGGTCGACAGGCGCGGTTCACCAACGCCAACTGCAGAGCTCAAGCCAGGGACCTTCACAGCTATGCTCCAGCACCCGAAAATTGCCAGGGGCAGCGGTGGGCGCTATCGCCCAGGCCCCTGGCGCGAGGCTGAGCGCTTGTAGTGCCCCTGGATGATGCGGTCGATGACCATCGCGCAGAACAGGATCGCGAGGCCGGCGAGCATGCCCTGACCCTTGGCCGCGTACTGGAGCGCGATGAGCACGTCCTGCCCCAGTCCCTTCGCGCCGATGAGCGAGGCGATCACAACCATCGAGAGACACATCAGGATGGTCTGGTTGACCCCGGTCATGATCGACGGCATCGCGAGCGGAAGCTCGACGTCCTTGAGCAGCGTCCAGCGGGTGCAGCCGAAGGCGATGGCGGCCTCCTTGGTGGTCTCCGGCACACCCCGGATGCCGAGCGCGGTCAGCCGTATGACGGGCGGCATCCCGAACACGAGCGTCGCCAGCACCCCCGGCGGCTTGCCCGTGCCGAAGAAGGCGATGATCGGGATCAGGTAGACGAACGCCGGCATTGTCTGCATGAAATCGAGCACCGGCTGTGCCGCGTTGTAGGCCCGCTGGTTCTTGCCGAACCAGATTCCGAGCGGGATGCCGAACAGCACGCAGAGGAAGGCAGCGGCGCCGAGCAGGGCGACCGTCACCATGCTGGTCTCCCACAGGCCGAAGAGCGCCAGGTAGGCGAGCGCGGCGCCGGTGAACACCGCAACGCGGGGGCCGGCCAGCCGCCAGGCGACAACGACGATGACCGTCATGACCACGGGCCACGGCGCGTCGACCAGCACGGTCTCCAGTGCGCCCACGACCGCGCTGATCGCGGCGACGACGCCGTCGAAGACTCCGGCACCCTCGACCGACAACCAGTCGAAGCCAGCGTCCAACCAATCGGACACCGGCGCGTAATAGGACCCCCTCTCGATTGGGACGCCGGCAACGTAGGGTTCGAGTTCCGGATCGATTTTTCCGACGGTGAAGCGGTAGAGCGTGAGCGGCACGATCGCGAGCCACAGCAGGCCGCCCAGCCCCGCCCTTATCCAACTCACGCCAGCGGCGGTTCTGGAGGGATCCGCTCTCCAGCGCAGATATTGCTTCTCGTAGCGTATGTTGGCGTAGAATCCTTGCACCAGGCGCAGGCCGATCAACAGCACGAGACCTGTGAGAAGTATCGTCGTCGCTCCTTGGGCCGCGAGCGCAGCCTCTTCGGCGACACGGCCGGCGATCTTCTCGAGGTTCTCCGCACGGTTGAGGTACGATTCCGCATCCGGATCGCCGGCGAGCATCGCCGTCTCGTACTTGGCCATGAATTCGTCGGACTTGAGGGTGAGCCTCTCCACACGGGCGAGCTTGTCAGCCCCCAGATCGCCCCACCAACCCCTGCCGATCTGGACGAGTGCGAGCACTTCGAGGATCAGGAACGTCCAGAAATAGCCCCACAAAGCGCGAGACGCACCCCATAAGGGTCCAACGAGAGCGGCCAGCCAATTCCACGACCAGGGGAAGCGAGTGGCTGCCTGAATCTTCAAGAACTCCCGGCTGTAGTACGCTTGCCGGGTGCGAACGAAATCACCGACCGAGCCGGCAAGCTCGACCGATTCGTCGGAATATCCGATTTGCTGCATCAGTCCTTACCGCCCTTGATTCCCTTGAGAAGCGTCGCCTTGTCGACGACTCCTACGTCCGTGCCGCCGTGCGTAATCACGATGGGCTGATCGGTCGTGGTGGACAGGTCGATGAGTTCGCTCAAATCGACGTCGTGCGCAGCCCTGGGTGCCCGGCTGAGGTCTTCGCCGGTGCGCGGCCGGTACTCGCCGATGCGCTCCATGATGGTGTGGGCGAACACCAGTTTCAGCGTGGAGATGCCTTCCACGAAGTCCCGCACGTAGTCGTCAATCGGGTTTGTGACGATCTCCTCGGGCGTGCCGACTTGCACGATCCGGCCGTCATTCATGATCGCGATTCGGCTGCCGATACGGATCGCCTCGTCCAGATCGTGCGTGATGAAGACCGTCGTCTTGTTCAGCTCGGCCGAGAGCGTCATGAACTGCTCTTGAAGCCGCCGCCGAATCAGTGGGTCCAGCGCGGAGAAGGGCTCATCCATCAAGAGGATCTCGGGATCCGACGCGAGAGCGCGGGCGAGCCCGACCCGTTGCTGCATGCCGCCCGACAACTCGCTCGGAAATCGGTCCTCGTAGCCGTCGAGATTAACGAGGCTGAGGCAGCGCTGGGAGACCGCCCAACGCGTCGCTTTCGGCTGACCCTGTACCTGCAAGGGGAACGCCACGTTGTCGCGGACCGTGCGGTGCGGGAAGAGCGCCATGTGCTGGAACACCATGCCGATCTGGGCGGCGCGCAGTTTCCTCAACTCGCCTTCGCCGAGCGCGAGCACGTCCTGCCCTAGAACTTCAATGCGACCGGAGGTCGGCTCGATCAACCGGTTGATGTGGCGGACCATGGTCGACTTCCCCGAGCCCGATAGACCCATGACGCAAAAAATCTCGCCGCGCGGGACCTCGAACGAGCAATCCGCGATTCCGACCACGCATCCGAACTGCTCAAGCGCCTGCGCCTTGGTGAGCCCCTCCTGCGTGATCGCCTGCATGGCGTCCTCGACACGCGTGCCGAAGATTTTCCAAACGCCCTGCAACCTGATGACCGGTTCACTCAAAATCTATGCCTCCGGTAGGTCTTCTGCGCGTTTTGTGGGAGCTGAAGCCCGTCTGGCGGCCACTAAACCAGTCTCTCACTGGGCCAAACATTCACACTCTATCACCTCGAAAGTCACATAGTGTTCGTTCGCCCTTCAGAGTCATTGGCAGTCGCATAATTCACGTTGATTCCGAAAGCTATCAACCCTTCTCTCTTGATTGTGTGAGTTGGACTGTGGCATATTCATGATCGTTTTGGACTCTGGAGCAAAGAGGTTATGATTGCCACATCGCGCCGCTGGGGGATCAATAATGACTACGGACCTCTGAAGGATGTTCTGTTGGGGTCGCCCGTATTCTACCGGTGGATCGACGCCGGTCCAATTACAATGAGGACGCTGAACAACCGACAACAAACGGGCGTGGAATTCAATCTCCAGACGGCCGTGTCGCAACACGCCGAGATGGTCTCGATCTACGAGTCTAATGGTGTCACCTGCCATTATCTGGATGCCGACGAGGTCTTGCACCGCAACTTCTTCGCCCGCGATTCGAGCGCCATGAGTCCCTGGGGCGCGCTCATCTGCCACATGCAGCTCAAGAGCCGGCGGGCCGACTACGTGACTGCCATCCGATTTTATCAGAGCAACGACATCCCGATCTGGCGCTACGCCACGGCCGGTCACTTCGAGGGCGGCGATTTCAATATCCTCGAGCCCGGCTTCGTGCTGATCGGCTGGAACGGCGAGCGTTCCGAACGCGAGGGCGCCGAGCAGGTCGCGGCGTGGGTGCGGGAGCAGGGATGGGAGGCGGTGGTGGCGCCCATCTCGCGGGAGTTCGTGCACATGGACGGCCTGGTGGTGCCGCTTGCGCCGAAGTTGCTGGTGGCGTGCGTTGACGCGATGGAGGATTGGCTGGTGGCGCTCTTGCGCGGGCGCGGCTTCGAGTTCGTGGAGGTCGGCTATGCGGAAGCCAAGAACCTCGGCGTCAACCTCGTGGCGCTCGGCAACGACCGCGTGCTGTCGATGCGAGGGGCGAAGCACTTGAATGCGCGCATGCGCGCCATGGGCTTCGAAGTCTTCGATCCCGACATGTCGATGTTCACGCTCGGCGGCGGCGGCGTCCATTGCCTGTGCCAGGCGCTCTGCCGCGAAGACGTATAGGCAAACGAGAAGGCAGAAGCAGAGCAGGGGCGTAAGCGGCGGGCAACGGTGCCGCGCGTTCTCGGAATTTGCGAAGACTAGGCAATCCGCCGCCATGACTGGCCCTCATTGCGACGGCAAATACGTGTTCGTTCGGCAAAAAAAGGGCGATGCCGGAGCATCGCCCATCTCACACCACCGCAACTGGGAAGCGTCGTCTCAATCCGTCGTTAGAATGATCATCTCCTCCCGCACGAACCGTCCGCAACGATTCGGATAACGTGAGCACCGGCGTCGCAACGCCGCGGCGGCCTACTTCATCCAGGAATCGACGAGCTCGGCGTTGTCTTTGGCCCACTCTTTGGCGTAGTCGCCCGCGCTCATCTTCTCGACCACGAGGCCGAATGTCATATGGGACACCTGGTCGGTGGTCAGCGCAACCTTGCTGAGCAATGCCGCGGCTTCCGGATGCGACTCCTCCAGGGATGCCGCGTAGTGCACGTGTAGGTAGGCCAGATCCCAGGCAATCGAAGCACTCGATTTCTCCAGCCATTCCGGGTCGTCGGTGGGTTGGATGACGACCCACTTGGATGCGTCGTACGCGGGCTCCTCCAGGATGACCAGGTCGTAGAGTGCGAACATGTGGTTGGGCGTATAGCAATAGAAGACGTGGTTGGCGTCCTTCGCGACCGCGGCGTCGACATCGGCCATGGCCAGCGCTTCGTCCATTTCCAACAGCTCCATGGTCTCGTCGTAGCCGTAGCTCTTGGCGCGGATCTTCTCGATATTCGTCGAAGCCCAGCCCGAGGCCCCGACCCACACTTCGCCCAAACCGTCTCCGTTCGAGTCGAAGTTCTTCGCCATGTCGGGGTCGGCGAGATCGGCGACCTTGGTGATGCCGGTACGATCGGCCGATGCTTTCGTCACGCACATGCCCTGAAACGAGGGCACGCCGTTGGGAGTCATCCTGACGGTACCCTTCGACTTGACGTACTTGTCATGCAGGTTGGTCTGGTTGGGCAGCCAGACCTCCGGATGCACATGCATGCTGCCGGTGTCCATCGCCTCGAAGATGATGGGATTGGTGCCGTTCTGAAGCTCCACTTCCAGGCCGAGGTTGTCCTCCAGTACCACTTTGAGGATGTTCGCCGTGGCCACTGCCGACGGCCAGTTGGGAACGCCGACGACGACATCGGCAGTCTGCGCTGAAGTCGTGCCGATGACGGGCGAAATGCCGATGAGAAGCAGGGCCGCATACAAGCTCCGGCGCCATTTGATTGTCTTCATCGTCTTCTCCTTCGGTTCATCAGGTTAGAGCCACCGTCCGCCGCCACGGCGCGCCCCGCGGCTCTCTACCAGCGCGCCCCGAACTTCACGCCGATCGCGTGCTCGGGCACATCGTCGCTCGCCGCCTCGACCCGCGTTGCCTTGAGGCATGGTGTCGCCTCCGCCGCGATCCCCTCGTGTTTGATTGATGATAGGGTTGCCTTCAGTTGGAAAAAACATCATTCATGGAATGTTAATATGCAGGTATAGGCAAATCTGATGCCGTCAGGAACTACCACGACCCCGCGTCTCCACAAGGCCGATCTCCACATGCTCGCGGTCTTCATGACGGTCGTGGAGTGCGGCGGGTTCGCCGCGGCGCAGGTTGCCCTGAACGTCGGCCAGTCGACCATCAGCCGCCAGATCACCGATCTTGAGAAGCGGCTCGGCATGCGCCTTTGCCAACGGGGGCGGGCCGGCTTCCGCCTGACAGACAAGGGCCGGATCGTCTACGAGGCCTGCCAGCACCTCGCGACTGCACTGGAGAGTTTCCGTACTACCGTGGGCGCGCTCCGCGACGAACTGGTCGGCGAGCTGTCGATCGCCGCGATCGACAATTGGGCCACCGAGCGTTGCTATCCGCTGGCCGACGTGCTCCGGGCCTTCAAGCAAAGGGCCCGGCAGGTCCACATTCACTTCCACACGCTGGCGCCCGACGAAATCGAGCGCGCCGTCCTTGAGTACAGGGTCAACCTGGGCATCGGCGTGTTCCACCAGCACCGTCCGGGCCTGGTCTACGAGGCGCTCTACGACGACCCGGTCGAACTCTACTGCGGTGCGGGTCACGTGCTCTTCGACCGGGCTCCGCACAACCTCGACCGCGACGACGTGCACACGGCCGACCTTGCTCACCGCGCCTATCTGTCCGAGCGGCAGGTCGCACCGCTCACCGGAGACCTGCCGTCGACCGCGGCGGCACGCCAGATCGAAGGCGTGGCGTTCCTCATCCTGTCGGGCTGGCACATCGGCTATCTACCCGTCTCCTACGCGGAACGGTGGGTGGAGAGCGGGCGCATGCGCAGCATCCTGCCCGAGGCCTACCGCCTCAATACGAGGATGGAGCTGGTGATTCGTCGCGGCGTGAAGCTGACTCTGGTCAGCCAGACCTTCGCCGACATCCTGCGGGAGACCACCCGGCCGATACGCTGCTGACCCTCCGCTCTTTAGCGATGCTTCATCCGAACATCGGCAGCACCTACGGCCTCAAGTCCAAGTTCAACAGTAGACTGCGGATTTGAGGCTGGCCGGTGTTCAGGCGGCTCAGACCCTCTCAAGGCTGAACCGCATCGCGCCCGGCAAGTTGCGCACCTTCGTCCTCGATTTCAACGAGGAAGATCACGTCTGCAAGGCGTTCAAGCCCTACTGTGAGACCACGCCTGTCGGAGAGAATGCCGATCCGCATTGCCTGTCAGAGCTCCAACACCGCCCTCGATGCTGTCGTTCAGCGCTTCCAAGAGAGCGAGGAGGAAAAGCGAGAAAAGTTTCGCGGCCAGTTGAAGGCCTATCGAAACCTCTACGCCTTCCTGTCGCAGATTATCCCCTATCAGGATACCGATGTTGAACAACTTTATGCCTCCGCGAGGAACCTCCTCGCAAGTCTCCCGCCGCTAGGCGATCGCCAGGTCTTCGTTCTGGACGATGAGGTCGCGCTTCGGTTCTTCCGGCTTCAGCAGTTGACCGAGGGCTCTATCGACCTCTCGGAGGGCGAGGCCGATCCTCTGAAGGGCCCGATCGATGTCGGCACAGCCCGCACCAAAGCCGAGAAGGAGGCACTCTCGAGCTTGATCGAGCGCCTCAACGAGCGTTTCGGCACCGCCTTCACCGAGGCGGATCAGTCGTTCTACGAGCAGATACGGGCGTCGGCTGAGAACAACGACAGACTTGCCCCCGTCGACTGGTTCAGTCGGAAAGTTAGTGCGTAGCTGGTTTCTCGGCCAAGCTGGGTGGCTGGCGGAGCGGAGCGGAGCCGGGCAGCCAGCTTGGCGGAACGATCGGTTCCGGGGCCGGCGGCCCGAATCCCAGGCTGCTGTGAGGGCGTGTGGCGCTGCAATGGCGCCGCCACGATTCGATGAGAACCCGGGCTTCCTCGAGGGTGTAGAAGATCTCCCCGTTCAGGAACTCCGCATTAGGTCGGAGATACACCAATTTGAAGGCTGGCCGAGGACGGTGCCTCACAGGCACGTATGCCCGCCTCAGACCTGTCCGCATTGGGGCGTTCTGCCTTGCACCTAAAAAGGGCGCCTACAGCGAGGCTCGAGCCCTGCTCCGGCTGGAGGTCAAGTGTAGTGCGCCCGCATACGACCTTATCGCGGCCGGGTGTTGCTGAAGAAGCGTGCATTAATTCACGTAATATTCGCACTAATATTCCTAAATTCGCGTAAACATCACACTAGTCTCCCGGAATCATGGTATCATTGCTGTCAGTGGCTGTTGCTTCGGCGATGGGGGACCCGGAGTAGCGGAAGCCTCGTTCCCTGACCGAGCTTGACGGGTTCCAGGCCGCCGCTTCCACGATCCGCGTCGGCAGGATCTTCGGTCGTATGGAGGCTGTGCCATGCATCCCATGTCTCCGTTCCCGTCATCGAGACCGCCAGCAGGGGAAGACCGGCCTGCTCATAGACCGGCGCCATCCTCCGGCCGTTGATCCTTTCGATCGCCGTCGCGCAATCGCTGGCACCGCCATGCTCACCTTCGCCGAAGAGATTCTGCTTCTGCTCTTGGGCGATGACGGTGAGTTCACACCCATCCAGAGCGAACGCCTGTCCTGCGCCCTCGCGGGCGCCGTCTTGATGGACCTGGCATTTGCACTTCGCATCGACACGGATCCCGAGGAGCTGGTGGTGATCGACCCGACACCGACGGGCAATGACATACTCGACCCCAGCTTGACGAGGCTCGCCAGACACGAGCTGCGATCACATACGAGGACCTGGATCAAGCTGCTGTCCGACGAGGGTGCGACCGCCATTCGCGAGCAGGCCCTGCAAAGCCTGGTCGGCCGCGGCATTCTGGAGCGACGCGAGCGGAAATTCCCTTGGGTCTTCGGCTCCCGACGCTACCCGCCGATTGACGGCGAGGTCGAACGCGAGGTCAAGCTACGCATCTCCGACATTTTGACCTCCGACGCCATTCCCGATCCGCGCGATGTCGCCCTCTTCGGCCTCGTGGCCGCTTGCGACCTTCTCGTCCACATTTTCTCGCACAGGAAGGTGTCCCAATACCACCGACGCATCCGTCAACTCTGCAAGATGGACCTGATCGGCCGCGAAGTGGCCGCAGCGATCATCGACGTCCGCCTCAGAAACATGAGAGCTCGACTGTAAGGTCATTGAATGCGGCCGGTCGATCAGGGACGGGAAGTCACGTTCGATCGGCCCTTGCGCCCGCTCCTGAAAGACCGGGCACGGGCGATCCGCAGCCGGTGCGAGACTTCCGTGCGTCCCACCGAACCGCGCCGGGCAATTCGAAGACCGCTACCGCGAGCGCGCGATGTTGGTGCCGAGCCCAAACCTCCCGTTGGTGCCGAACCAGAATTTCTCAATTTGGGCTTGGCACTGAAGTTGTACCGGGCCGCGAGCGGCAATAGGCCCTTCAGTTGTTGATCGCCAGGTAGATTGGACGCCGTTCGGCACGCTAACAGGTCGATCTATTTTTCTTCGGAGGGGGCTTATTGGACGCTGAACAACACTATCGCCTCAACGCGGTCTCTGGGATGGAGTCTCAGTCCACTGGGGATGCGACTGGGGCGTCGGCATTCCTGGCAGGGGGTTCTCTCTCGCAGCATGTGCGTTGGGACCTACGGATGAGAGAGGGAGGTGAATTTGGTGGATAGACCGGTGAAGACCAAGGCCAACGCCTCCCTGCCTGACCAAGGAGAGCGAGAGGTAAGGTCGGACGACCACGTGACTGGTGGTCTCCGGATGTCACGCGAACAGATGTTCGACCTCGGGCAGAAGGCGCTCGAACTCTTGGTGGAGCGCATCGAGAGCCTGCCCGGAGAGAATGCCTGGGAGGGCGAGTTTCGGCAGGTACTCGAAGACCAGCTGCTGGAGGACCCGCCCGAGGACGGGCGGCCACCCGCAGAGGTGGTGGAGCGGGCCGCGCGCGACATTCTTCCGCTCACGGGGCGCAACGATCACCCCCGCTTCTTCGGGTTCATTCCGTCATCGCCCACCTGGCCTGGCGTGGTGGCCGACTTCATGGCCGCCGGCTACCACATCAACCAATGCACCTGGCTGGTCGCAAGCGGCCCCAGCCAGATGGAGCTGGTCGTCATCGACTGGTTCAGGCGCTGGATCGGCTATCCGGAGGGCGCGGGCGGGCTGTTCACCAGCGGCGGCTCGGCGGCCAGCGTCGACGCCTTCGTCGCGGCGCGCGAGGCGGCGGGCCACCCCGAACGCGCCACCGTCTATATGAGCGACCAGAGCCACAGCGCGCTCTCACGCGCGGCGATGATCGTGGGGGTCCGGCGCGACCGCACCCGGATGGTCCCCAGCGACCGGCATTTCCGCATGGACATGGATGCGCTCGCCCGCGCCGTGGCCGCCGACCGCGACGCTGGCCTCAGCCCCATCGCGGTCGCCGCCAACGCCGGCACGTCGAGCACCGGGGCCATCGACCCGCTTGAGGCTGCGGCCGACTTCTGCGCGAGGGAAGGGCTTTGGCTGCATGTCGACGCTGCCTATGGTGGCTTTGCAGTTGTGACTGAGCAGGGCAAGCGTCTTCTGCGCGGGATCGAACGCGCCGATTCGATCGGACTGGATGCGCACAAGTGGTTCTTCCAGCCCTATGAGGCGGGCTGCCTGCTGGTGAAGGACGAGAGCACGCTCACAGACGCCTTCG
>MKWU01002889.1_pt1 | contig 24022 bp, 19 predicted proteins | sample 809101 | NCBI WGS metagenome assembly MKWU01 (sample SAMN05860141, study PRJNA318959) | sponge metagenome | host: Aplysina aerophoba | place: Slovenia: Piran, Adriatic Sea, Gulf of Piran | collected 2013-05-07 | reverse complement strand
CAGAATGGAGGCCCTTGGCATTCTCGTCCGTCCCACAAATCAGCTTCATGTGGGGGTGTCATTTCGGGGCTTCATCCAATCGTTCGCTTTCGCTACGGCCCTCCGGTTCGCTCGCCACCCTGGCTGATCGGACCAGCAGGGCTCTGTGTCTCTGCCGGCCCACGGTGGCTTTCTGCGTCCCAGCTCGCTGGCCGCGGGTTGCCCCGGGACCAGTGGGATATGCTACGGCACCAAACTGAGAACTGTGCCGGCGGGACTTTCACCCGCAAGTTCAGCAGCTAGACTCGCTGCACCCGGCCCGAGACACCTTCTCGCCGCGTCCATGGTCTCCCTGGCCGTTGCCGCGACACCGGTCCTTGCCGAAGATCAACGCGCCTGCGGCAAGTACGGAGGAGTGCTCACCACCCATGCGGGCGAGGACCTGGTCAACTTCGACTTCCACCAGCAGCCCACGGTGAGAACCCAGCAACGGGTCGGTGGGTCATACAATCGCCTGTTCAGGTTTTCCTTTTACGAACCGGGCGGGATCGTCAACGATCTCGCCGAGTCCTACTCGATCAGCGATGACGGGCTCGTGTACACCATCAAGCTCAGGGACAGTGTGAAGTTTCATTGCGGCGACCTGGCCGAGGGACGCCCGGGCGCGTGCACCGATCTCGATGCCGCCGACGTCGTCTGGAGCATCGACAAGATCCGCAACAAGAACTTCAGCCGCCGAGCCGGCTACTTCACCGCCATCTCCGAACTCGAGGCGGTGGACCGGCTGACGGTGCGGATCACGCTCAGCCAGGCGGATGCCGGACTCGTCTCCAAGCTTGCCGTCGGCTGGGCCGGGATCTTCCCGAGCGAGCTTCCCTGGGATCGCCTGAAGGATACGGTCATCGGGACCGGCCCGTTCATCTGGAAGGAATATGTCACCGGCGCAGGATCGACCACGGTTCGCAACCCGGACTACTTCCGCGAGGGCTATCCGTGCCTCGACGGGGTCCGCAACTTCGTCTTCAAGGACCCGACGGTAGCGCTGGCCAACCTGCGGGCCGGGAAGCTCGATATCAACTCCTTCATGCAGTACATCTACCCGGCCGACGCCAAGCTGCTGGCCGAAAAACACCCCGACATCGAAGTGTCACTGCCGGCCCGCCTGTGGTGGCACTCGATCGCGGGCAAGGTCGACGAGGCGCCGTGGAATGACAAGCGGGTGCGCCAGGCGTTCAGTCTCGCGATCGACCGCTACAAGGCGATCGAGGTGCTGGGCGAAGGTGCCGGTGCAATCGGCGGATACATGCCGCCGTGGTCGAAGTGGAGCCTTCCGGCCGACGAACTCGCCGAACACATCGGAACCGCGGATCCGGCCGCGGTCGAGGCACGCAGGGAAAAGGCGCGGGCATTGCTCGCTGAGGCCGGCTACGCGCCGGGCAGCCTCCAGCTGGGCTGGCTCACGCTTGACACCCCGGAATCCCTGCTGACGCCGCAATTCGTCCAGGAGCAGCTGCGCCTGATCGGGGTGGAGATCAACCTCGAGGTCTCCGACCGGGGCACGTTTACCCAGCGTCGTGACTCCGGTGACTTCCAATTGGTCACCACCAGCAACGCCGCCGGTGTTCTCGATCCCAGTATCTTCTACGCCGACTACCTGATCTGCGGAGCAAGTTCGAACGAGTCCGGCTGGTGCAGCCCCGAGTTCGATGCCCTCTATGCAAAGCAGCTGTCGGCCCGCTCGGACGAGGAACGGGTCCCGGTAGTCCACGAGATGGAACGGATACTGTTCGACGAGCTGCCGCAGGTTCAGGTTCGCTGGATCGCCGAGGGTATGGCCTGGCAGCCGTGGGTGATGAACTGGGAAGATGTCGATCCCGCCTACTACAACAACGTGACCCTTGAAGAGGTCTGGCTCGACAAGTAGCCGAACCGGCCCTGCCGCCGTTCCATGTGGGTCTACATCATCAAGCGGCTGCTGCTCGGGGTCGTCACCATCTACGGGGTGGCGACCCTTGTCTTTTTCCTGATGCGCGTGGTCCCCGGCGATCCGGCGCTGATCGCGTTGTCGGAACCCGGACGCGACGCCAGGGTTTCGGAGCAGATGGTCGAGGCGATGCGGGTGAGGCTCGGCTTCGCGGAGGTCGAGGTCGGGCTGAACCGCGACGCGTTCGGCAACCGATCCGGGCTCGACGACCTCGAAGCGGCACTGCAGACACTCGACGGCGAGGCGGTGCTGAACAGCATCAATTCCGGGGCGCCCCTGAACGTCGGCGGTACGATCCTGAAGCCGAAGCAGGTCCACGCCACAGTGCACCGGATTCCGCTGCTGACGCAGTACGTGGAATGGATGTGGAACTCCACCAGGTTCGAGTTCGGGAATTCGCTGAAGGTCAACCGGCCGGTCGTCGACGAATGGATGCGTTTCTTTCCCGTCACCGCGAGCATTGTCATCCTGGCGGCCGGAATGACGCTGGTCGCGGGACTGCCGATCGGCATCATCTCGGCCATTCGCCAGGACAGGTTCGCCGATTACCTCGGCAGGATCGTGTCGATCGCCGGGCTCTCGCTGCCGTCGTTCTGGGTGGCCCTGCTCATCATCCTGGGTATGGTGATCTGGTTCGAGTGGCTGCCACCGCTCGAATACGTACCGGTATGGGAAGCGCCGCTGCAGAGCCTGCAACAGATGTTCTTTCCCGCCTTCGCCGTCGCCTTTGCCCAGATCGGAGTGATCGCGCGCATGACCCGGTCATCCATGCTCGAGGTGCTGCGCGAGGACTACGTCACCACCGCCTGGTCCAAGGGACTGGGCGAGTCCACCGTCGTCACGCGCCACGCACTGAAGAACGCCTTTCTCCCGGTCCTGACCGTGTTCGGCCTGCAGTTCGGTTTCGCGATCGGCGGCCTTGTCGTGGTGGAACGGGCGTTCAACCTGCCGGGCCTCGGGAACTTCCTGGTGGATTCGGTGGTATTCCGTGACTACAACTCCATTCAGGCCACGCTGTTCGCGACTGCGATCTTCGTGACTGCCGCGAACCTGCTGGTCGATCTTGCCTATGCCTGGTTCAACCCCCGCATACGCTACACATAGAAGCTGGAGCGAACGGCTCCGGCTCTTCGGCCCGGCCCTGATCCGGTTCGTGCGGTCCAAGCCGCTCGGCGCGGTGGGAGGTCTCGTCGTCGTCGTGATGTTCCTGGTCGCGGTATTCGCACCCTGGCTCGCACCCTATTCGCCGGAAGAGTTCATTGACGGCGGCTCGGCACGGCTCCATCCCCCGTCCTGGGATTATCCCATGGGAACCGACAACCTCGGGCGCGACATCCTGAGCCGGGTGATCTACGGCGCCCAGCTCTCCATGCTCGTCGGACTGCTCTCCACCCTGTTCGGAACCGGGCTCGGGGCTCTTGTCGCGTTGTTCTCGGCCTATGCTGGCGGCCGCTGGGACCTGATCGTGCAGCGGCTGATGGACATCCTGTGGTCATTCCCGTCCCTGATCATTGCCGTGGTCATCATCGCGGTCCTCGGGCGCAGTACCTCGAACCTGGTCGTTGCCATCGGCATCGTGGTCATCCCGAGCACGGCCCGCGTGGTCCGTTCTGCCGTGCTTGCAGTCAAGGAAACCGAGTATGTCCAGGCTGCACGCGCTGCCGGCGCCGGCCACCTGCGAATCATTTTCCGGCACGTGGCTCCGAACTGCGTCGCCCCCTACATCGTGATCGCAACTGCCAGTCTCGGCGGCGCCATCATTACCGAGGCCTCCCTGAGCTTTCTCGGTCTCGGGGTCCCGCCCCCGGCACCTTCGTGGGGTCGCGACCTGTTTGGCTCGGCGCAGAAATTCGCCGAACTCGCCCCGTGGATGCCGATCATGCCCGGGATTGCCATCAGCGTGACCGTCTACGGGTTCAATCTGCTCGGTGATGCGGTTCGCGACCTGCTGGATCCCCGGTTACGCGGCTCGCACTGACCCCTGCGCCCGCACTTCCTGATGCCGGGTCAACGGGAGGCAACGGGTGCACCGGCCCGGTGTCATGGAGGTGACAGCTGACCCAGTGGTCACCTCCGACCTGGTGAAGAACCGGCTGTTCCTCACGACAGCGACGCATCGCGTAGGGGCAGCGGGTGTGGAAGTGACACCCGGGCGGCGGGGTGACGGGGCTCGGCACGTCACCGCTCAGCAGCAGGCGCTGGCGCGACCGGTTCTTCGGATTGGCGATCGGCACCGCGCTCAGCAACGCGACCGTATAAGGGTGCAACGGCGTGTCGAACAACTCGTCGGTCCCCGCCAGTTCCACGATCCGCCCCAGGTACATCACGGCGATGCGGTGGCTGATATGTTCGACCACCGTGAGGTCGTGGGCGATGAACAGATAGGACAGGTCGAGGTCGTCCTGGAGTTCGGTCAGCAGGTTGATCACCTGCGCCTGGATGGAAACATCAAGGGCCGAGACCGGCTCGTCTCCAATGATCAGCCGGGGATCGGCGGCAAGGGCGCGCGCGATCCCGATGCGCTGGCGCTGACCGCCGGAGAACTCGTGCGGAAACGCCTTCATCTGGTGCGGCTGCAGGCCCACACGATCGAAGAGCATCGCCACCCGCTCGTGGCTTTCCGCCACTGCGCTGATTTTGTGGATGATGAGCGGCTCGCGCACGATCTCTCCGGCCGACATCCTCGGGTTGAGGGATGAGTACGGATCCTGGAAGATGATTTGCATCTGGCGGCGCACCGGACGCATCTCCCCGCTCCCGAACCGGGTGATGTTCTGCCCGTTCAGACGGATGGTGCCTGATGTCGGCTCGATCAGCTTGAGGATGGTCTTGCCGGCGGTTGACTTGCCGCAGCCGCTCTCTCCCACCAGCCCCAGGGTCTCGCCGCGCCGTATGGCGAAGGAAATGCCGTCAACTGCATGGACATGGCCGACGACACGATTGAACAGCCCGGCGCGGATCGGGAACCTCTTGGTCAGATTCTCGACCTCAAGGACAGATGTCGTCGGCTCCGGCATCTCTCAGGCCCCCTGTACCGGCACCGACGCGTGGTTCCAGCAGGCCGTCCAGTGACCCGGGCCAACTGACTCGAGTTCCGGTCGGTCCTGCTCGCACCGGCGGGTTGCAAGCGGACACCGAGGCTGGAAGGCGCATCCGGCCGGCAGGTCCAGCAGCGACGGAACGATTCCGGAGATCTCATTGAGGTGGCGGCGGGGCCTGCCGGTAGTCCGGCGCGGCCCCGCCGCCCGGGCCCGTACCGGAATCGAGTGGAGAAGACCGGCAGTGTAGGGGTGTCGGGGTTCGGCAAACAGGGTCTCGACATCCGCCTCCTCGACCTTGCGACCCGCGTACATCACCACCACACGGTCGGCATTCTCCGCCACCACGCCCATGTCATGGGTGATCAGCAGAACGGCGGTACCGAGCCGTTGCTGCAATTCCTGCATCAGGGCCAGGATCTGGGCCTGGATGGTGACGTCGAGCGCCGTTGTCGGCTCGTCGGCAATCAACAGCTGCGGGTTGCACGACAGCGCCATTGCGATCATGACACGTTGGCGCATGCCGCCGGACAGCTGGTGCGGATAGTCGTTGACGCGCGTCGCCGGTTCGGGAATGTGCACGAGTTCCAGGAACTCGACCGACCGTTTCATCGCCTGGGACCGGGTCAGACCCTGGTGCAGCATCAGGGTTTCGCTGACCTGTGCGCCAACGGTCAGCACCGGGTTCAGCGAACTCATCGGTTCCTGGAAGATCATGGAGATCTCGTTACCGCGCACGGACTGGATTTCCCGCGCTGACAGTTCGAGCAGGTTGCGGCCCCGAAACCGCACAGCGCCGCCGACGATGCGACCCGGCGGCGAACGCACCAGCCGCAGGATCGACAGGGCGGTGACCGACTTGCCGCAGCCGGACTCGCCGACCACCGCGAGGGTCTCGCCCTCCCTGATCCGGCAGGAGACCCGATCCACCGCGCGGACAACCCCCGCGTCGGTGAAGAAGTGGGTTTCCAGACCGTCGATCTCGAGCAGGGGTGCGGGCGCGCGGGCGCCCTGGTCGGCGACCACTGTCCGGTTCATCCCTCTGCAAGTTCCTTTTCCAGCGAGCCGATCACGCCGCCAAGGCGGTCCACCGCCTCGTCGACCTCCTCGCGCGTGATGCACAGCGGTGGTGCAACCGGGATGACGCTGCCGGCCCGGCCGAGCAGCCGGTGCTCGCGCATGAGCCGGGTAGCGCGCCCGGCAAGATCGGCCTCCTTCGGGAACGGCGCCCGGGTCTGCCTGTCGCGCACCAGTTCCACGGCACACAACAGTCCCAGACCGCCGCGCACCTCTCCGACGATGCGGAACCGGTCAAGTTCCTGCATGCGCTCCAGCAGGTAGCCGCCCATCTCGCGCGAGCGTTCCGCCATGCCCTCGTTCTCCATGACATCAAGGTTGGCAAGTGCGGCAGCGCAGGAGGCGGGATTACCGCCGAATGTCAGCAGGTGCTGGAATGCCTCCTCGCCGGACCCGAACCGGTCGGCCACCCTGCCGGTGGCTACGGCCGCCCCGATCGGCAGGTAGCCGCTGGTCAGCGCCTTGGCGACGGTGAAGATGTCCGGCTTCACGCCCCAGTGTTCCATCGCGAACATGCGACCGGTGCGGCAGAACCCGGTAATGACCTCGTCGGCAATCAGCAGCACGCCGTGTCGGTCACAGATCTCGCGCACCGCCGGCCAGTACCCGGGATCCGGCACGTGGATACCGGCCGCCGCGGAGATCGGCTCGCCGATGAAAGCCGCCACTGTCGACGGCCCCTCGTGCAGGATCGCCCGCTCGACGTCCCGGGCACATTCGAGCGTGCAGCCCGAAGCCGACGACCTGCACAGGTGGCAGTGAAACGGCGCCGGCTGGTCGACGTGGACGTTGCCCGGAACGAGCGGCCCGAAGTGCTTCGGCACGCTGGCGCCGCCCGGTCCGCCGCGCCCGAGACTGGTACAGGCGAGTGTTGCCCCGTGATAGGACCCGCGTCGCGACAGGATCTTCCAGCGGGATGGCTCCCCGTTCAGGTGATGGTAGTTGCGGGCAAGCTTGAGCGCGGTCTCGTTTGCTTCCGATCCGCCGCTCGTGAAGTAGACCCGCGCCGCCGGATCCTGACTGAGTTCCGCGATCCGCCGCGACAGCGCGGCGGTCACCGGGCTGACGGTATCGTTGGGCGAGAAGCTGAGTTCCAGCATCTGGCGGTAGACCGCGTCGGCGATTTCCCGGCGCCCGTGCCCGATATTGACCAACCACAGGCCGGAGAGGGTATCGAACCATCGTTCCCCGTTGGCGTCGATGACCCAGACACCATCACCGCGGGTGACCACCTGGACCCCCGTGTTGCTGCCGACTTTTCCGTGGGCGAGGCCATGCGGCCAGAAATGCTCCCGGGCATCGGTTCGCGCCCGCTCGAGGTCCGGTGCATTGGCAAGTTCGTTCATGGTTTCACGCACTCCCTGTCCTGGTTGTGAAACCGCACTCCGCGGACTTCCGGAGCCCGGCGCCGGCACTCGATCCCGGACCAGTGTAGCATGCCGGCACCGCGACGAAACGACATGGCGAACCATGGGCGGCGATGCCGGACCCGTCCCGGACGGGCGTTGAAGAGGTCGTGCCCGGGCAGCACGACGCGGCCGTCACCTCGTGCCGTACAACCGGTCACCGGCATCGCCGATTCCCGGAACGATGTAGCCATGGTCGTCGAGATGATCGTCGACGGCGGCGGCAAATACGGTGACGTCCGGGTGAACGGCATGGAACGCCGCGAGACCTTCGGGCGCGGCGATCAGGCAGACCATCTTGATGTCGCGCGCCTGTGCCTCCTTGACCCGGCTTACCGCGGCAACGGCGGAATTCCCCGTTGCCAGCATCGGATCGAGCACGATCACCGGACGGTCGGCGAGGTCATCGGGCACCTTGAAGTAGTATTCCATCGCCACCAGCGTCGAGGAGTCGCGATAGAGCCCGACATGTCCGACCCTGGCCGAGGGAACCAGGTCCAGCATTCCCTCGAGAAGCCCGTTGCCTGCGCGCAGGACCGAGATCAGGACCAGTTTCTTGCCCGAAATGAACGGCGCGTCCACGGTGGTGAGCGGTGTCTCGATGGTGTGGAACTCGACGCCCAGGTCCCGGGTAACCTCATAGCCGAGCAGCAGCGAGATCTCGCGAAGCAGCACCCGGAACAGGGCCGTCGTCGTGTCCTTCTGCCGCATCAGCGACAGCTTGTGCTGAACCAGCGGGTGCTTGACCACCGTAACCCTGTTCATCCCCATCTCCCGCTCCGCGGTTGCCTGATTCAGAATACCGTACCGTCCGACGCCAGCCGGATCGGCGGACCACCGCCGGGTCGCGCCGCAACTGCGAGCTTCCGGCCTGCCGCCCAGGTTCCGCCCTCGAGCAGCCGCGCGAGCGGCAGGGCCGCCTCGTTGCAGCCGAGGGTCACACGAACCAGCGGTGCCAGCCGGTCAAGCAGCGCGACTGTCAGTGCCCGCCATTCGACAACCGGTTCCGCGCCGGGATCAAGCGCCACGGCGCCGATCCCGTGATCCCGCGGCACCAGCACACCGCCGTCCACCAGCAGACCGCCGTTGCGGTACTCGGCAAGTCCGGTGAGCGCCTCCGGTTCGCCGAGGCCGATCCCGGCCTCGTCCAGCGGCTCGGCCATGGAATAGAGTAGCCACTGCAGCAGCTTGTGGAACGGAACCAGCTGGTCCGTTTCATCGTCGCGGCGCAGTTTGCGATGGTGCCAGACATCGCCGAGTGCGGTTCCCTGCAGCGTGATCCGGCCGGGCCAGATGGATCCGAACGCGTCCGCGAGCGTCGCGAGCAGGGGAGCGGCACCGGCCCGGTCGGGCCGCGCGCGCAGCCAGTCACCGAGGCCGCCGATCCTGGGCGGCGTTCCAAATATCTCCGGGCGCCGCTCAAGCGCCGCGGCAAGCGCGCGAAGCATGGCCGCGCGCCCGTCGACACCGGCAAGCGGAGTGGCGGGGCCGGCCTGGAATGCCGTGGCCAGCTGCCCGGCCGTGAAGCCGCGGAGCGCCCCGGCATCGCAGCGCAGCGGATTGCCGGGATCGGCGGAGAAGGCGCCGCTCGCGTAGAGCGCAAGGCTTGCGACCGCCAGTCCCTCCGAGCGGGCGAGCAGCAGGCCGGTTTCCGCTTCCCGGTACCGCCAGCGGTCACCCGCGCCCGCATCGAGCAGCACGCTCACCACCAGCAGGTCGAGTGCCACACGCATACGTTCGTCGCGGTCGAGACCGGCGGCGAGCCGGCCCCAGCGGTCGATGCCGCCGGCCCGGAAGTGCCGCCAGCGGCTGTGCCACGGCACGTCAAGATCGGGGTAGCGTTCCCGGGTCACCTCCGCGACGAGCCGCGCGATCTCGGGGAGCCTGTCGGTGCGCAGGTCGAAATGCGAAAGTTCGCCGCGTTCCCCGGCCAGGAGCAACTCGTGACAGCGTGTGCGGATCTCCGCCGGATCGGCAAGGCGCCGTGCGGCCGGTGCCTCAGTCATCCAGTCCCCGGCCGTCGCCATGCGGTCGGGCCGGATCCGGGCTGTAGTACCCGGCCGCCTTCTTGGCATCGATCTCGACACCGGCATCGTCCGGCACCATGTCGTCGGGCAGCGGGACCCGTTCGCCGATCTCGATGCCGTGCTCGACCATCGCGTCGTACTTCATGTGGCTCATCGAGACCAGCCGGTCGATCCTTGAAATCCCCAGCCAGTGCAGCACGTCCGGCATCAGGACCTGGAAGCGCATGTCCTGCACCCCGGCCACGCACTCGGTGCGCTCGAAGTAGGTGTCGGCGCGGTCCCCGCCAGGTTGTCGCTTGCGCGCGTTGTACACCAGGAACTTGGTCACTTCTCCAAGTGCGCGACCCTCCTTGCGGTTGTACGCCACCACCCCGCAGCCGCCGGCCTGCGCGGCCTCGATGCAGATCTCGATCCCGTGCACCAGGTAGGGCCGGCAGGTACAGATGTCGGAGCCGAACACGTCCGAGCCGTTGCACTCGTCGTGGACCCGGCACGCCACCGGGCGGGCGGGGTCCCCGATCGCGTCGAGGTCCCCGAACAGGTAGACCGTGGTTCCCCCGATCGGTGGCAGGAACACCTCGAGGTCGGTCCGCGTGACCAGTTCGGAGAACATGCCCCCCGAATGCTCGTACAGCGAGCGACGAAGCGCGCGCTCGTCCACTCCCAGGCGGCTGGCGATACCCGGGAGATGCCACACCGGTTCGATGGCGGCCTTGGTCACCCGAACCTCGCCGCTCTCCGCCACGATCTCGCCGTCGGCTCTGATCCGGCCTTCCGCCAGCGCCGCATCAAGCTCTGGCATGCGCAGCCGGGCCGTGGTGACCGCGATGGTCGGTCGAACATCCCACCCTGCCTGCAGCAAGTCTCCCCACGCGTCGCTGACCAAGTGGCCGTAGGGATCCATGGAGACGATACGCTCGGGCATTGACCACTGGGGATGCGGGCCGATCCGCCGCGCCGGCGATGTATCGGTCAGGTCTGGAACATGGACCGGATCAAGCGTTCCCGACGCGACCGCGAGAGCCCGGTAGAGCGAGTAGGACCCCGAGTGGGCGCCGATGGCGTTGCGCTCCCGCGTCCAGGTGCCGACGACCGGACCACGTTCGCGTGGCGACGCCGCGCCCCAGCGCAGCGGCGCCGGTTTCCCGCCGGCGTGCGGGTGCGACGTGAGCCTGATGTGGCCGCTGCTCACGACGGCAACCGGGAGCGTCGGCCGCGCCGGATCCCGCACGGTGCCGGTTCAGACCACACGGCGGGCCTCGAAGCCTGCGATCTCGTCCGCCCCGTAGCCGAGACCGGCGAGGATTTCCGCGGTGTGCTGTCCGGGCGCGGGAGCCCGGCCCGCGACGGCCGGGGTTTCGGAGAACTGCCACGGGGAGCCGTGCACGGGCAGCGCGCGGTCCAGCTCCGGGTAGTCGACGGACGCAACGTAGCCGTTCGCGGTCACGTCCGGGTCCGTTGACGCCTCGAGCAGGGTGTTGATCGGTGCCGAGACGATGTCGGCGTCGCGCAGGATCTCGAGCCACTGCTCGCGCGGTGCTCCGGCAAACAGCTCGGCGAGCGTTGCGATCAGCCGCCTCTTGTGCTCATCGCAGACCACTGCCAGCCCGAGATCATCGAGACCGCGTTCGACCAGGGTGTCGTGGAAGCCCAGCGCCTTCATCGCCCGTTCCCACTCTTGGTAGCCAAGCTGGAACACCAGCGGGCGGCCGTCGCGGTCATCGAACCCCGCTGCGATGCCCGGGCGTTCACGGGTGCCGTTGATACGAACCCCGGAAATCGGGTTGGCATTCCTCCACATGGTGGTGGTGAGCGTCCACCCCATCAACCGGACCGCGGCACCGACCAGCGACGTCTCGATCTTCTGGCCGACACCGGTGGTCCGGGCGTGGTGCAGTGCCGCCAGAGCTCCGCCGAAGGTCAGGATGGCGCAGGTCTCGTCCGCCACTGAAACCAGTCCGGTGCGCATGCGTCCGGACTCGCCCGCATAGGCCTCGGCGATTCCCGACAGTGCCTGGCCAACCGCATCGGTCCCGGGCAGGTGTCCGTGTGGACCGCGGGTGCCGTAGCCGGAGACCGAGGCATAGACCAGCTTCGGGTTGACCCGGCGCAGTTCCTCGTAGCCGAAGCCGTTGCGTTCCGCGGCTCCCGGCCGGAAGTTCTGGCCAAAGATGTCGGCGGTCTCCACCAGCCGGTGCAGGATCCTGCGACCCTCGGCATCCTTCAGATTCAGCGTGAGGCTCTTCACGCCCCGGTTGTTGGTCTCGAAGAAAGACGAAATGGCCCCGTCGGGTCCCAGGCACTCGCCGGCGGTCCGCGAGGGATCACCGGCTCCCGGCGCCTCGATCTTGATGACTTCGGCTCCGAGGTCGGCCATAAGCATGTAGGGCACCGTCCCGGCCTGTGCGGTCGAACAGGTGACGACACGGATCCCGGCGAGCGGGCCAACGGCAACGGTCATGATCCTGTCCCGCAGGTGGTCGTGAGCAGGCACAACAACACCACACTGCGGGGGACCGGTCCACCCGCGCATCCACAGGAGCGATCATGACCCGCCGTGAATATCCCAGTTTCGTGACCCATCTCGAGTGTTCGATGACGGGCGCCCGCTATCCGGCAGGCCGGCCGCACGGCCTGTCCGAGGTCGGCCGTCCGCTGCTGGTGCGCTACGACCTCGACGCACTGGCGCGCGGCGTCGACCGGGACCAGGTCGCGGCACGCGACGGCGGCTTCTGGAAGTATCGTGAATTCCTGCCGGTGACCCGGTCGGAAAACGTGGTCGCGCTGGGCGAGACCGAGACCCCGCTGATCGCGGCCCCGCGGGCGGCCGTCGCCGACGGCGCGGACCCGGGGGCGCTGGTGGTGAAGGACGAGGGCCGGTTGCCGACAGGTTCCTTCAAGGCTCGCGGCCTCGCGCTGGCAGTCGCCATGGCAAGGGAACTCGGACTCGGACACCTCGCCATGCCGACAAACGGCAATGCGGGTGCCGCGATGGCAGCCTACGCCAGTCGAGCCGGGCTGCGGGCCACCGTATTCTGCCCGGACGACACGCCCGAGATCAACATCTCCGAAATCGAGTTGCAGGGTGCTGTGGTCTACCGTGTCAACGGCCTGATCAACGACTGCGGCCGGATCGTCGGGGAAGGCCGCGAGACCACCGGCTGGTTCGACGTTTCAACCCTCAAGGAGCCGTACCGGATCGAGGGCAAGAAGACCATGGGCCTGGAACTGGCCGAACAGTTCGGCTGGACCCTTCCCGACGTCATCTTCTATCCGACCGGCGGCGGAACCGGGCTGATCGGCATGTGGAAGGCGTTTCAGGAACTCGAGGACATCGGCTGGATCGGGTCCGAGCGCCCGCGCATGGTGGCGGTGCAGGCAACCGGCTGCGCCCCGATCGTGCGTGCGTACGATGCCGGGGAAGAGCACGCGCCGCTGTGGGAAAACGCGCAGACCGTGGCGGCGGGGATCCGGGTGCCGGTGGCGGTGGGCGACTTCCTGATCCTGCGGGCGGTGCGCGAGTCCGGCGGTTTCGCGATCGCGATCGAGGACGAGGAGATCATGCAGGCGCACGCCGAGATGGCGCGCAGCGAGGGCCTCCTGCTGTGCCCGGAGGGTGCGGCCACCTATGCCGCCTGGCGCAGGGCGCTGGCGGATGGCCGGGTCGGGCGCAGCGAACGGGCGGTGCTGTTCAACTGCGCCACCGGTCTCAAGTACCCGATGCCGCCGGTCAACCGCCGGGTCGACCGGCACGGGAGGATCGACTACCGCACCATGGCGTAAGCGGGTATCGTGGCGGGGTTCAGGAACCTGCGGGAGGAAAGGTCATGGCTCTGGCACAGGATACCGGCGAGGCTCTCCCCCGGCCGCGGAACGATGAGATGGCGCAGTACCTGCACGCCGGCGCCGAACGGGCCCGGGCGCTCGGCAACCGTGGTCCGGTGCGTTGGACGAGCGACGGCAGGCTCGACCCCGATATCCTCGAGGCCTACTGGCGCTGCGGCTTCTACATCTTTACCGGGGTGCTCGGACCGGATGAACTTGCCGACATCGAGCGCGATGTCCGGGAAATAATGGACCGGGTGCCGGTCAGCCGGGATGCGGTGCTCGACGCGCAGGGCCGGCCGGCCATCGGTGTCGGCCACGAGGCCCCGACACTGTTCTGGTCGAAACCGCTCGGCGACCCCTTCGGCGGAACCTCGCGGGCAAACGGGCGTCACCCGGTCAAGATGACGGAACCAACACCTGCCGCCGACGCGCCCGACGAGATCGTCTACCTGATCCTCGGGTCACTGCAGTTCTCCACCGCGTGCCTGCGGGCCTACGGCCATCCCGACCTGCTGGGGATCGCGGCGGCCATCAACGGCGAGGATTTCGTTCCCTTCAGCGACGCGCTGTTCATCAAGGCGCCCGGGCTCGGCGCGTCGGTCGCCTGGCACCAGGACGGCGTCACCCACTGGGACAGTCCCGACTGGGACGCCGGCATACACGGATTCAACTTCATGGCGCAGCTCTACGGCTGCACACCCGCCAACGGAGTGTGGGTGGTTCCGGGCTCGCACCGACTTGGCAAGGTCGACATCCGGGCCCGCGTTGCCGAGGCCGGGTCGGACCGGCTGCCCGATGCGGTACCGATTGTCTGCGACCCGGGTGACGTCGCGATCACCAACCGCCAGGTTCTGCACGGGTCGTTTGCCAATACCAGTGCCGACTGGCGGGTGACGGTGAACTTCGGATTCCATCGCCGCGCCTCGGTACTCGGGGTGGCGGGCGGCGGGGTGCACAATGCCCCGGCCGTGTATGATGCCGCGCGGATCGAGCACCGCGCACGGCTGATCGGGTACGCCATCGACGCAAGGCGCCAGCGTTTTCCGCACGAACGGTCCTTCGACTACGCACCACACCGGGACCGTGCCGAACCCTACCGCTGGGATGACGCGGCGCGGGCAACCATGCACGACTACAACCTGATGGACCTGAGCATCTGAACATACGGGAGAGCCTGGATGCGGCTTGCACTTTCCGAGGCACGCTCCCTGGTCGAGTCGGTGCTGGTCACACTCGAGCACACCGATGCCGACGCCCGGATCATTGCCGATCACCTGATCGACTGCGAACTGCGCGGGCTGCAGTACGGCGGGCTGCCGCGGCTGGTCAGCATCGCCGAGCGGTTGCAGCGCACCGGCACCTCGAGAGAACCGGTAACGGTGGTGCACGAAACCCCGGTGTCGGCCCGGCTCGACGGCAAGGACAACCTGGGCTACCTCGTGGGCTATCGGGCGACGGAAATCGCGATCGCCAAGGCGCTCGACACCGGGCTTGCCGTGGTCGGTGCCAACGAGACCTGGTACACCGGCATGCTGTCCTGGTTCGCCGAGATGGCGGCGGCTCGCGGCCTCGTCAGCATGAGCGCGTCGAACGCCACCGCGTGGGTGGCGCCGCACGGGGGGACCGAGGGCCGGTTCGGCACCAATCCGATCTGTTTCGGTTTCCCGTCCACCGGCGACCCGGTGATCTGGGATATCGGAACCTCTGCCATCATGCACGCCGAGGTGGTGCTGGCGGGACGGCTGGGCACCCCGCTGCCCGACGGCGTGGCCTTCGATGGCGACGGCAGCCCGACCACCGATCCCGCCGCCGCCCTTGCCGGCGCCTTCGCACCCTGGGGCGGTCACAAGGGGTCCGGCCTCGGACATGTCGTGCAGCTGCTCGGCGTACTGGCCGGCTCGCCGCCGGCGCCACCGGTGCTTGCCGGCTTCGGGTTCCTGATCGTTGTCATGAAGCCCGACCTCATGATGCCGGAGGCGGAGTACCGCGAGATGGTGACCCGCTACGCCGAGATGGTACGCAACACCAGGCCGGTCGAGGGCGGGAATGCGGTGCGCATGCCGTTCGACCGCTCGGCCGCCGACCGCCGGGCCCGGATCGCCGCCGGCGTGATCGAGGTCGACGAGAGGATCCACGCCCGGCTGCTCGAACTTCAGGCCGGCCGGTAACGGTTGCGGACCGGACCCCGCAAGGAGAGATTGCATGGAACAGTGCACCCTGGTCACCGGCGGATCGCGCAACATCGGCCACGGCATCTGCGAGCGGCTGAGCGCCGACGGGCAGACCGTCGTACAGTTCGATGTGCTGGCGCCCGCCCCCGGATCGACCGCGCGTTACGTCGAGGTCGATCTCGCCGACGCGGACGCGACCGGCCGGGCCCTTGACGCACTGCTGGCGGAGTACCGGGTCACCCGGCTCGTCAACAACGTCGGCGTTGTCTCGCTCGGCGCCCTCGAGGATATCCCGCTTGCCGAGTTCGACCGTGTGCTGCGCATCAACACCCGTGTCGCCCTGCAGTGTGCGGCAGCGGTGGTGCCGGGCATGAAGGAGGCCGGGTTCGGACGCATCGTCAACATCGCAAGCCGGGCGATCCGGGGCATCCCAAACCTGTCGGTCTACGCCGCCAGCAAGGCCGCCGTGGTCGGGCTGATGACCAGCTGGGCGCTGGAACTGGCACGCAGCGGCATCACCGCCAACGCCGTGGCCCCCGGTCCGATCGATACCGACATGCTGCGGGCGGCCTATCCGCCGGACGGTCCGCAGTTCCAGTCCATGCACGACATGGTGCCGGTCGGCCGGCTCGGGCAGCCGGCCGACATCGCGAACGCGGTCGCCTTCCTGCTCGAGGAACGCAGCGGTTTCATTACCGGCCAGGTGCTGCACGTCTGCGGCGGACTATCGCTCGCACGGGCGTGAGCGTACCGCCAGCAGACCATCCATGTCGTACAGGCGACTCCTCGCCAGTGTGGGCATGGACGTGACCAACACCCAGGTTCGGAACCGCGCGGCATGGTGCGCGTTACCCTGTCGGCGACACGTCGATCACGCAGATTGAAATCAGACCCTTCTCGCCGGCCGACAACGTGGCCTGCAGGCGTTCTTCAAGCATGGCGGGGTCTTTCGGAACCGTGCCCGATTCCGGCGGCGGACACCGTCCCGCACCGAACCAGAACACGAGGTAGATGCCGTATCCCCCGGTTTCGGGGTCGCGCGAATAGTTTGCGATCAACTGCGTGCGGATCGCGCTCCACAGATCCCGGTGGCTGTCCCTCTTGATCTCCACCGGCACGTTGACTCCACCGTGCGAGACCCGGATGTCCGACCGTTTGTCGTCCGCGTAGCGACCTTCCGGCAGTGCGTCGACGTGCAGCCCGGCCAACCGTGCCTGCAGATCCGACAGCAGCGCGTCGCGGCACGCACTCTCCGGCTTGGGCTCCAGGGGTCGGTTGTACTGATCCACGTTCCAGTACTGTCGCCAGTCCGAGGTATTGCCGTCCCGGATCTTCCCGGAAATGTCCTGCAAATGCGACAGTGTCAACGCCGCCAAATCGGCGGCGTTCGCCGGGCGCCGGTTTGCGAGGACCCCAACCACCTCATCGACAGGGCAGTGCCGGAAACACGTCTCGCGTCGCAGGGAATTCTGCCGGTGTCGAGCGTAGGCGAGATGGGTGTGCCAGGGTTCCATCGCGGCGTGGCAGATCAACGCGTCGAGTGCCTCACTCGCAGACCGAGACGGGAATGCAGCCAGCCGGTTGACGAAGTCCTCGACACTGTCCGACACCTGCATACTGTGGTCGATCCAGGACACCCTGCCCGACGGTCGGGTTCGAGGCCGGTACGCGGTTCCGAGCACCTGCACCAGAAGCTGTACTGCCGGAGGATCGAGCTGCTGCATCAACGGCGCCGGAAAATCGCGGGCCGCAAGGAACTCCGCCAGATGCCGAACCCGGCGTTCGGAACCGGCGACGTATGTCCTGAGTTCACTCAGGTACGTGTCCGGCGAGGCAAGCAGGCCGGCCGAGAGCCAGTACACCCGTTGCGACACGTTCATGCTGTAACTGGTCAGTTTCCCGTCGACGACAGCCAAAAGCGACGATGTATCACCATAGCGAAGGGCCGCCTGGAGCAGAAAACCCAGTCCTGGGAGCTGGCTATTCGTGCAGCGCGTCGGAAACGCTTTCAACAACGGCGCCCACACAAGGCAGGCGATTGCCGCGTGACCCGGAGATCGTGCGAGATCGAAGAAGTGTTTGGCCGGATCGACGCCCGCTTGCAACAGGGGACGAGCACACCCGATCAGGACGTCCGCGACGAGATCGGGGCGAGCATTGAGCACCGAATCAAGCCAGCCGGGAGTGTGTTGCATCGAGGAATAGTTCGGATCGGCGAAATGGATCGCAAGACCCAGGCGCATCTGCCCTTCCGTCATATCGACGCCGTGGCATGACGCGGACGGAACCGCTTCCTCAAGGCCCGCCATGAACGGCAGGGCAAGGTAGTGAAACCGGTTTTGTGCGCCAAGGCGCGCGACCTCGGGTGCACCGGGCAGATCGCTCCGGTAGACCGAGCGGCGGAGTCCGTCGAACGCGGTCCGGGCCAGGGTCTCGTCTTCGCCGGCGAGATCACGAAATCGCTCCCAGGGAGAATCTCCCCCAACATCGATGAAATCGCCGAAGTACACCTGGGCAAGATGGTGCAGGACCCCCGGCTGACCCCGGTTCTCGCGCAGTGATGGCAGGTGAGGTTCCAGGCTGTCCCGCCACTCCCGACGACGAACGGCCCGGTGGCTGTCGTCCTCCGGGTCCGGACTGTTCCGCATGGCGTCGTTCTCGGCCAGAACGGCCAGTCTGTCGTTGAACATGCGCAGACGCTGCGGCGCTTGCCTGAGACGGCACTCGACATGACGGCGTGACAGCGCGGCGCCATCCGGACTGTGGTGCACGAAATCGGCAACCCGGCGCACAAGCCAGTCAGCGACATCACCGTCGGCTGCGGTAGCTGCCTGCTCGAGGCACCATTGTGGAGGCCAGGGGACCCTGAGGAGCCGCCGCTCCATCCCAATCATGCAGCGGGCAAAGTCCGGCGAGGCGGAGCAACGCTCCACCGCCTGACCAACGAGATCCTCAAAGAGGCGCTTGTCCCTGCCCAACCGGTCCCTGATCCTCCTGGTCGCCCACCGGTTGTGCCCGGGGTCCAGACCGGATATGGCCCCGAGCCAGTCGATCAGGCGGTTTGCCGGGAGTTCGGCGCACCCATGCCCAAGCAGGCGGTCCAGCAGCAGCGCCGGCACATCTGTCAGCGGGGAGTTTCCTCCCGGAGCGGCGACGAGCGCGGGTCGCAGGCCGTCGAGATTGTTCGCGATTGCATCGAGGCACTCCGCCAGCTGTAAAGGGGAAGATTCCCCAGGAACCGTTTGCCTCCAGAACGTCCGGAACCAGCCGAAGTATGACGGTATCCGGGGCTCTCGCAGATACGGCATGATTTCGGACACGGACAGCCTCGTCGGGTACAGCGCACCAAGCAGCGTGCCAAGCAGATCGTCGTTCGGATCGGACATGGTGCCATTGGCGATGTCCGAAAGAAGCGCCTCAGGCGCAAAGGCCGATGCCTCGTCGTTCCGTGTCCAGGTCACGAGAACGTCGAGTGCCTCTCGCCGCCCCCCTGGCCGGCAGTCCGCGTCCCTGACGATCGCCAGCAGTATTTCTGCGAGTTCGGGTATCGCCGGAGCGTGAAGGAGGATGGCGAGCAGGAGGAAGGCGAAGGGCTGCCGCGTGTGGTCCCGGGCCGAAGCGGACAGTAGCTGACCGAACGTCCCGACCATGTCCGGTGTGACGAGATCTCCCAGTCGCGCGTCCGGTGGAACCTGTGCAAGACTCCACGGGTCGCTCGCGGCGTGCGTCTCCATGACATCGAGCAGCCGCCGCTTGTCTTCGGTGGAAAATGCGCTCACATCGCCATGGAGAACGGTACCCAGGGGATCGCGCGCAATCAGTACCGCCCGGGCCCCCATCGAATGCACGGCCAGCCACGCGGAAAGCCCCCTCATTTCAGACACAACGCCGCCGTCGAATCCGGTGATCAGGGCGAGTATCCGGCGAACCGGCAACCCGTCCTTGATCAGGGAGGCCAGGTACCTGGCGGCCATGAACTCGGCAATGTGCCGGTGAGCCGGCGCCACGCGGCCCTGGCCTGGGCTTCCGTCCGGCACCGCGAAGAGCTTTGTGCAAAGCACCCGGCGAAGCAGGTTTCGGTCATCACCGGGGATCTGTTCCAGACCTGGAAAATCATGATCGTCTGCTGCGCCGGGCGACAGGGAATATCCGGCAACCCCGGTCAGAAGCTGAGTTGCACACACCTGGCCGGCTACGTCCATCAGGCGCGGAACGTCATGGCCCGTCAGACAGGCCAGGCCATGCTCCTCGTTGTCTTCGCGCACGAGCATCCCGCAAGCCAACTCGAACGTCTGCGTCCGGGATTCAGGCCACGCATCTCCCGCGACCACCCTCGTCAGCAACTCCAGGTTCATCGGGTTGGTGAGCAATTCGCCAATTCCCCTTTCCCTGGCGGCAGCCAGGAATGCATCGCCGTCGTCGATTTCCCGGCATCGGTCCAGCATCTCGCGAACGTCGTCCTCGGTAAGCGGATCGAGGCGTAACACCTCGACTTTGCCATCCGGCGATACGGCCGCGAGATGGCTGCTGTCGTTGGAGCCGAGCCAGTGGGCTTCGCGGCAGGACAACCGGAACCGGGGTTTGTGGAGAGCATTCAGCTTGCATCTGATAGCGTCCAGTTGCGTACGGCCATCTGTGGCCCCTGCCCGGACTTCGTCGAGGCCGTCGATGAAGAGCGTCTTGCCATGCCATTCGGGCCTTTCGCCGAATGTGATGAAGTCACGCGCCGTGACGTAGTGTCCGTTCGGACAGTCTTCGGATCCCCGCTTGAAGGCGGTGGTCTTGCCGGCGCCCGGGGCACTGAGCAGGACGTAGGCGGCGGTTTCCCGGTACTCATCGAGCGGGCGGGGCGAATGCCCGGATCCGACCTGGAAGTGATCCGCGTCAATTTTGGTGCACGTGCGGGAGATCGAGAAGGTCATGAGCGTTCGAACCAGTCCCGCGCCGGTGTTGAGAGAAACTCCGACAACGGAACACCACCCTCGCCGACGAGGACCGATCTCTCCACATCGAAGCGCTCTGTGAATTCCCGAAGACCGCTCGGGCTGACCCGTCGCGTTCCGCTCTTGACCTCGAAGGCGACCAGCCGCCGTCCGCGTTCCAGCACAAAGTCCACCTCCCGCCCCCGGTTCCGCCAGTAGCGGAGTCCAAGCGAGGGCGTTCTGGTGTTGTACAGGTGTGCACCGACCGCGCTCTCGACCAGCCGTCCCCACCAGCTGCGGTCCGCTTGCGCCTCTTCGAACGTATATCCCGAACCGGCGGACATGAGTGCGGTGTTGAGCACGTTGAGCTTCGGGCTGGAGGCGCGCACCCGATGAGCGTGGTTGGCATGGTTGGACAGGCCGGCTATCAGGCCGCCATGCGACAGCAAGTCGAGATAACGGGCAAGCGTGGTCGTGTTGCCGGCGTCCTGGAGTTGGCCCAGCATCTTGGTATAAGACAGGATCTGCCCCGAGTATCCGGCGCCAAGCTCGAACACCCTTTTCAGCAGGGCGGGCTTGTCCACTCGCTGCATCGCGAGCACGTCGCGTTCGATGTTCGGTTCGATCACAGAGTCCGTGATGTATTCGCGCCAGCGCTCCTCGTCATGCATGATGGCTGCAGCACCGGGATACCCTCCGAAATAGACGTAGCCCGGCAGGTCGACACCGAACGCGTCGGACATCTCGACAAACGACCAGTGCGTGAGACGGATAGTCTCGTACCGGCCGGCAAGGCTTTCGGTCATGCCCCGCTGCAGGATCAGGGGAGCTGATCCCAACAGAACCACGTGAAGGTTCCGGGCATCGCGTCGATCGGCATCCCACAGTCCCTTGACTGCTTCGGACCAGTTCGCGACCTTCTGGATCTCGTCAAAGACCAGAACGAAGCCCTGTTCGGAGCGCTCGGCGTCAACCCGGGCTTCTTCCCACCTACGCACCAGCCAACGCTCGTCTCTCTCGCTCGTACGCGGTCCGATCGATCCGGCCTCCGTTGCTTCCGGTTCAACGTCGTCGCGCGGAAATGGCGAGAATGTGACAGGGTCGGGCTCATCGACAGCGAGATAGCGGCAGGGCCGATCGATATCGCGCAGGACCTGTCGTACGAGGGTGGTTTTCCCCGACTGACGCGGTCCTGTGACCAGGGTCAACCGCACGGGCTTCTCGTTCAGTCGGGCGACGAGTGTCGACTTCTGCGGGCGTTCATAGGCGACCATTCACATTGTTTACCTTTTCTAGTAAAACTACTCAATACATTAATCGGCACACATGCCAGCTCATTCGTCTGCAACGCGGACTTCACGATGTGTGGTAGCGATGAGGGCCGCCCAGACATGGCTCGACCGAATGAACGCCCACGGAACCCGATACGCTGGCAAGGGTCGGAGTTGCGATGTTGTCCCCGGCGGTGGTGCATGAAGGGGCTCGCGCCGGTAGCCGCAGGTCGATGACCGGCGCGCCCTACGCCCGGTCAAGACGAATGACCTCAAGCGAGACCTCATGGACGGGTATGAGCCGCTCGATCACGGTCCACCCCACCCAGTGGCGAACTCCTCGCTGTCCGGTTCCGGTTGGCTGAAATCGCGCGTCACGCGCAGAAAGCCGACCTCTTCGCCGATGGACCGGATCCGCTGGAGTTCCGTCGCGCTGCCCATCATCCCGGGGAACGCGGGCGTCAAGGGAAAGTGCGAATGCGTCCACCGCACGGCCCTGTCGCTGACCTCGCGGCATGTGCCACAGACGGAGATCACCATCCTCGCGCATACTGGACTTCCGCCGAGGAGACGACTTCGTGGTGGAAGTAGCGGCCCAGATCCTCCGGAGTTCGCAGGTCGACCATACGACTGTCAAACAGTGTCGATAGCTCCATCTCCATGCCGGCCAGGCCCGACAGGCCAGGAGTACGTCCCGGTACGAACTCGGCCAGCGCGGCGACATCACTCTCGGGACTGAGGTCGCTCCGCAATGCGGAGCTGAAGGTGGCGAACCTACGGATGCCGTGCGCCTGGCACAATTCAGTCAGTTCGACCTTCGGGATTGACAGGTGCGGGTTCATGTCTCGTCGTCGTCCGGCGCCATACTCGGCTTGCCGCCGAATTCGATGCTTTGACTGGCGCTATCGGGCCATGCCAAGAAAGACGACCACTGCACGTCCGATCTGCTGCATGTCGGCGTCGCCGTGAAATCCGATCCGCCGGTGAAGACGATCGCGTCGGATGGTCGTGATCTTGTCCACCATAACGTCGCAACGTTCCTTCAACCCGTTTCCTGGAGAAGGCGAGAGTGGAATTCGGAACAGCGACGCTGAAGTCTGGTCTGTCGTCAATCCGCAGACGGTAACTGACGGAGTCTCGTCGAGACGGTTGTCTTGAAGAATCACCACGGGCCGGGGTTTTCCGGCGTAGTCGCTACCGCCGGCCGCTATCCAGAGTTCGCCACGGTTCACTCTTCGTCGAATTCCGAAATCGAACCGATGAAGGCCTGGTCGTCATCGGCATGGGTGCTGGCGGCAACGGCGAGCGACTGCTTCCGGGCTTCTTCGGCAAAACCGGGTGTGCGTGTGTCAGCAACCCATATCTGCACAGGCCGCAGGCCTTGCTGGCGGAGCCGGGCGCGGTGCCGGCGTACCTTTTCGACACTGGTCTTCCGAGGAGACTGCATGGCGCATGTTCTTTCGAGGTTACAAGAAACCTGATGCACAGAAGGCCGCCAGGCAAGGGCCTCAGCATTTCACGCCGGGTGGATCACCCGGAGCAGGGCGTCGCCCTGGTCCTGGACTTCGACCTCCATGAACCTGCGGCGGGAAACATCGGCGCCCCGCCTTGGTTCGATCCAGCAGGCAAACAGGTTCTCGCGCTCCGGGCCGGCGAGGCCGCGCACCACTTCGAAGGCGACGTGCTGATCGTGCAATCGAACGGCGGTGTCATTTCTATTCACACCGCAAAGCGTTACCCGGTGCGAACTGCGCTCTCCGGCTCCGCAGCGGGCTTGGTAGCCGCGCGCGCCATTGCCGCCGCCGCCGGACTCGGGAACATCATCATCTTCGACATGGGTGGTGCCTCCCCTTCCGCGTGTTGCTGATAGCCGACGGCAAAGCGGCGCTGGCAGCGCAGACCGCGATCGGCTGGTGGGGACCGGCCGAGGTCGGGAAGCACCGGGCCACGACCTTCTGGATGCGCGCCCGGGGCCGGATGTCGCGTGCGGTCCCAAGGCGCTGGCGGGCTATCCACTCTCTCCCGGTTCGAGGCCCCTGACAGCCAGGAGGACCGCTGCACCCAGTATCAGGGTTCCGCAGATGCGGTTGACGAGGCCGGTTCCGTGCGTCCGGATCCGTGCCGCGGATCTGACGGCGAGGTATCCCCAGGCAAGCAGAATGGGTGCAGTTCTCGTGTGGCGATTGTAAGTGGTTGATTTGACGTGATGTCGTGGTGGCGAGGGACCTGTGAGATGGGGCTTTCGTGACAATCGCCCGTACCTGGGCAGGATTTTGTCACGACGACGGTGACCGGCAGTGAGGTGGGGACACTCCTCAC
>MKWU01002888.1_pt1 | contig 24032 bp, 22 predicted proteins | sample 809101 | NCBI WGS metagenome assembly MKWU01 (sample SAMN05860141, study PRJNA318959) | sponge metagenome | host: Aplysina aerophoba | place: Slovenia: Piran, Adriatic Sea, Gulf of Piran | collected 2013-05-07 | reverse complement strand
CAAATTCTGCCGTGGTAGGAACACCAAATCCATGAACTCGTAATCCCTGTGGGTTGATACCACTACATACATACTTAATCGTGCTGTCCTTGCCGGAAGTATCCATTCCCTGCAATATCACCAAAAGCGATTTGGATTTCTCAGCAAATAGTTTCTCTTGATTTTTCTGCATGCTCTTAGAGAGAGTGCGCAGACGTTTTCTCCAGCCGAGTTGCTCCTGTTCTGAAAGGTCGATATCGTATGAGGTGGAGATCTGAGATAGATCGATGGACTGACCTTGCGAGGTCTTGAATTCGCTGGAATTGATGACAATGCTCATATCAAAGCCACCGAGTACCAAAGATGAATATTGGCGAGATTTATGATCAGCAAATCCTCTTTACCCAAAGTACTGCTATTACATAGTACGGCAATACCACGCATTGTTGGCAACTTGAAGCTAGAGCAATCTGAGATGACCAACAGAAACGCATGATTCCTGTTCATGTGAACATATGAATGGCATAATCTTTTTTTCCCGTTGGTGTCGTAAACGAATTACATATCGACCCGGCACACCAACCTAGTCTGTCAGTGTTGTTTCGGAGGTTTTTATGAACTGTACTTTTATGGACCTAAAGCATGTTCTCGATGATTTCTACGTGGTCCCCGAATTTCAGCTGGGTGTACGACAAATCTTGTTGAATATTCGCTACGCAGGGATTGTGCTATCAACTGGATTCGTAGCGAATGACCGCAGTTCGCGTGCGACCGCCTCCCAAACGTAATCGAAATAGCCGTCCAATAGCCCGCTCTCAATGCTACATCGTAGCGCTAAGATCGTGTTCGCCCATTGTACCGTCTACCGCATGCCACCTTGCTTTATCCGAGCGCCTACAACGTTCTTGCATGCGCTCTCCACCCGCGACGAGGCACATGGCGGTCCTTCATGACGGCATCGCGGATAGTCCATCCGTGCCCCGTTGTTATCCAGACAACGAATCTTCGTCTCGGCGTTTTGCAGGGTCGACAGTCGCTTCAACGCATCAAACGGAAAGTGGTTCGGCAGGTATTGAGTATCTCGTTCAATACAACTGCATGAACAGTCCTTGATCTCGAAGATTCATCCTAGGCCACTAATTTATGGCAAAATGATTTCCTGACATAAGAATGAAACGAGGTCAATGCTTCCTAATCAATGTTAACACAAAAGGTAGCACTGAACACACCAGCAAGGTTTGCAATGTCTTCCGATATGTGAATGTGTGTAGAACAAAATCAAGTTTTAGTTTGATGGTGAACATGGTTAGGTATGTACGAGGTGCACACTATTCTTTGATGGATGAAGTGGAGAGAAAGTAATGTCTATTAAAAATCGAACCATCTATGCCAACGACTGTTTGGAAGTTCTCAATGATCGTGTCGCACTACCCGACAATAGCATAGACCTAATCTATCTTGACCCTCCTTTTAACTCAAAGAGTAACTACAATCTGCCGTTCAAAGGGAAATACAAGAGCGATACAAAACCCGTCCTCGCTTTTGAGGATACATGGAATTGGGGTGATCAAGAAGCTAATAACATGTACATTCTTACATCTAAGGGGGGGCAGTAGATCAGAAATTATTTGAAATAATAAACCTATCGAGAAAAGTCCACCAAGAAAAACCCAACAGTAGGTTGAGCATAGGAGCATATCTTTTGAATATGGCCATTCGCTTAAAACCAATGAAGAGAGTGCTTAAGCCGTCTGGAAGTCTCTATCTCCACTGCGACCCAAAGGCTAGTCACTATCTCAAAATGGTATTGGATACGATCTTTGGAGCAGATAATTTTCGGAATGAGATTGTGTGGTGTTACTCAGGTGGTGGAGTACCTCGTGACGATTTTCCTCGTAAACATGACATTATTTTCCGATACTCAATGTCGGAAACAGTGACATTCAACGTAGAGAGAAAGCCCTATGGCAAGCATATCAAGAGTGGTAAACGTGCTACAGATCTAGGTGGAACGAGATCAGTAGAGTACAACAAGAAAGGTACGCCAATCAACGACTGGTGGGATGACATCAATCCTCTCATTAATTGGCATAAAGAGAGACTTGGTTACCCTACTCAGAAACCCCTGAAGCTACTTGAAAGGATCCTCAAAATCAGTTCTAATGAAGGTGATTTTGTGTTAGATCCATTCTGTGGGTGTGGTACTACTGTAAATGCAGCAGAATCTCTTAATCGTCAATGGATTGGGATTGACATATCTCAGTTTTCTACTGGATTAATCCGAAAACGTCTTCTTGATAACTTTGGAGAATTAAGACGACAAGATATCACCCGTATTGGAGTGCCGAGTACAACACGAGAAGCCAAAAGCCTGTTTAAAACAAGTCCTTTTGAGTTTGAGAAATGGGTTTGCGGTGCTGTAGGGGCAGAAGGCATGTTCCACGATCCTGGTACACCTGGACCCGACGGCGGCGTTGACGGCGTTATTCCCTTCTATTTTTCTGAGCCTGGATTGGAAAACGACAAGGTTGAAAAGACATTTGCGATCGTCCAAGTCAAAGGTGGTAACGTCTCACCTGATAACGTCAAAGCTCTCTCAACTACAGTTAGGGAAACGGGTGCTAAGTGCGGAGTTTTCGTGTGTTTTCAGGACTACATGAATACAGTAAATAACAACAAAGAACGAAAGCAGCTTAAAGATTGGACAGGTGAATTCCCGTTCATTCAGGGATTTAGCATCGAACAGCTAGTGAAAGGCGAATTGCCAACATTACCTGGTCTGAGTAGAGCACTTTAGTCAGTCAACCGGGCTCTTTCTTTCTATAGAGTTACGAAGTTCGATCGTCATCATAACTACATGCAGCTACGACGTGCTCTAACCACAAGCTCTAAAGATTTTGCAGACAACAAAAACTAAACAACTGGTCTCCTCAACACACTGGAGAACTGCATAGCCAACACAGAGAAATGAAAGAGTCTCGATCCGTCTCTGAGCTCCAAATTGTTGAATGAATCACTGAACGATTGTTGCAACTAAGGCAAAACATTTTCTGTAAACACGCATCTACGTCCAAAATAAAAAAGCCCTGAATTGGCAAACCAATTCAGGGCGACAATTAAAGCCTGACAACGACCTACTCTCACATGGGGAAACCCCACACTATCATCGGCGCTGAGCCATTTCACTTCTGAGTTCGGAATGGATTCAGGTGGTTCCAACTCGCAATGATTGTCAGGCAAATTAAAGGTGAGAATCTTTGACCACGTAACTAAAGTGTCGTATGTTTCATGTGGCAATACACAATCAACCAATTAAGAAATCAAAAATGGTCAAGCCACTGGGGCAATTAGTACGAATTAGCTCAACGCCTTACAACGCTTACACACTTCGCCTATCACCTCGTAGTCTACGAGGGCCCTCAGAAATCTCGAAGATTTGTGAGATCTAATCTTGAGGGGGGCTTCCCGCTTAGATGCTTTCAGCGGTTATCCCTTCCGAACATAGCTACCCGGCAATGCCACTGGCGTGACAACCGGAACACCAGAGGTTCGTCCACTCCGGTCCTCTCGTACTAGGAGTAGCTCCTCTCAAATCTCAAACGCCCACGGTAGATAGGGACCGAACTGTCTCACGACGTTCTGAACCCAGCTCGCGTACCACTTTAAATGGCGAACAGCCATACCCTTGGGAGATGCTCCTCCCCCAGGATGTGATGAGCCGACATCGAGGTGCCAAACACCGCCGTCGATGTGAACTCTTGGGCGGTATCAGCCTGTTATCCCCGGAGTACCTTTTATCCGTTAAGCTTCGGCCCTTCCATTCAGGACCAAAGGATCACTAAGACCGTCTTTCGACCCTGCTCGACCCGTCGGTCTCACAGTCAAGCGCACTTCTGCCTTTACACGCACCGCATGATTTCCGACCATGCTGAGTGCACCTTCGTGCTCCTCCGTTACTCTTTAGGAGGAGACCGTCCCAGTCAAACTACCCACCACACACTGTCCTCGACCTAGATCAATAGGCCTGAGTTAGAACTCCAACGTAGTCAGGGTGGTATTTCAAGGTTGACTCCACAGCAACTAGCGCCACTGCTTCATAGTCTCCCACCTATCCTACACAAACTAAATCAAAATCCAGTGTGAAGCTATAGTAAAGGTTCACGGGGTCTTTCCGTCTAGCCGCGGGTATACGGCATCTTCACCGCAAATTCAATTTCACTGAGTCTCAGGTGGAGACAGTGTGGCCATCGTTACGCCATTCGTGCAGGTCGGAACTTACCCGACAAGGAATTTCGCTACCTTAGGACCGTTATAGTTACGGCCGCCGTTTACTTGAGCTTCAATCACAAGCTTCGACCTAAGTCTAACCTGATCCTTTAACTTTCAAGCACCGGGCAGGCGTCACACCCTATACGTCCTCTTTCGAGTTTGCAGAGTGCTGTGTTTTTGATAAACAGTCGCAGCCACCTGGTATCTTCGACCGCCTCCAGCTCCGGATGCAAGATCCTTCACCAGCTGCGGCGCACCTTCTCCCGAAGTTACGGTGCTATTTTGCCTAGTTCCTTCACCTGAGTTCTCTCAAGCGCCTTAGTATTCTCTACTTGACTACCTGTGTCGGTTTCGGGTACGGTCAACATGCATATGAGCTTAGAGGGTTTTCTTGGAAGCATGGCATCAACGACTTCAAAGTCCGTTAGGACAATTTCGTCATCACGCCTCAGTCTTAAGGAACCCCGCATTTAACAAGGATTCCAACCTACACGCTTAAACCTGGACTACCATCGCCAGGATCGTTTAGCCTTCTCCGTCACCCCATCGCTATACATGTCGGTGCTGGAATGTTGACCAGCTATCCATCGACTACGCCTTTCGGCCTCGCCTTAGGTACCGACTCACCCTGTGTTGATGAACGTGGCACAGGAACCCTTAGTCATTCGGCGAGGAGGATTTTCACCCCCTTGATCGTTACTCATGTCAGCATTCTCACTTCTGATACCTCCAGCATTTCTCACAAAATACCTTCAACGGCGTACAGAACGCTCCTCTACCACTCCCAGTTACCTGGAAGTCCGAAGCTTCGGTGTATGGTTTAGCCCCGTTAAATCTTCCGTGCAAGATTTCTCGACCAGTGAGCTATTACGCTTTCTTTAAAGGATGGCTGCTTCTAAGCCAACCTCCTGGCTGTCTGGGAATTCTTACTTCGTTTCCCACTTAACACATAACTTGGGGACCTTAGCTGTCGGTCTGGGCTGTTTCCCTTTCGACGACGGACCTTAGCACCCGCCGTCTGTCTCCCTCACCGCACTCATTGGTATTCGGAGTTTGCATGGGGTTGGTAAGCCGAGAAGGCCCCCTAGCCCAAACAGTGCTCTACCCCCAATGGTGATATGAGAGGCACTACCTAAATAGTTTTCGAGGAGAACCAGCTATCTCCGGGCTTGATTAGCCTTTCACTCCTAACCACAGGTCATCCCCCCATTCTTCACATAGGTGGGTTCGGGCCTCCAGTCAGTGTTACCTGACCTTCACCCTGCCCATGGTTAGATCGCCCGGTTTCGGGTCTACTCCTACAGACTTATTCGCCCTATTCAGACTCGGTTTCCCTACGGCTCCCCTAAACGGTTAACCTTGCCAGCAAGAGTAAGTCGCTGACCCATTATACAAAAGGTACGCAGTCACGACCGAAGTCGCTCCTACTGCTTGTATGCATCCGGTTTCAGGTACTATTTCACTCCCCTCTCGGGGTACTTTTCACCTTTCCCTCACGGTACTTGTTCACTATCGGTCAGCTGAGAGTATTTAGCCTTGGAGGATGGTCCCCCCACATTCAGACAGGGTTTCACGTGCCCCGCCCTACTCGATTTCACCACCGTTCCGTTTTCGTATACAGGACTATCACCTTCTATGGTGTCACTTTCCAGATGACTTTTACTAACGGATCGGCGGCTTACGGGCTATTTCCCTTTCGTTCGTCACTACTGAGGAAATCTCGGTTGATGTCTTTTCCTCCGGTTACTTAGATATTTCAGTTCGCCGGGTTTGCTTCACACACCTATGTATTCAGTGTGAGATAATACGCAAGCGTATTGGGTTTCCCCATTCGGAAATCCCCGGATCATAGTCTGTTTGCCGACTCCCCGAGGCTTATCGCAGGGCAACAACGTCCTTCATCGCCTTCAGCTGCCTAGGCATTCACCAGATGCACTTATTCACTTGACCATATAACTGATTTCTCAATTGGCTGATCACGTGCATTTCGCCACATACCTCAAACCATTTTCATGGTTTTCTGGTTTGAACAACCGTCAAACGGTTGCTCGATATATATAGACGCATTTAATTACGGTGAATCAAAGATTCTCATATTTTTAAAGATCAATCGGTCGTTTCTTGACGACCCACAGGCACTCATGTTGAGTTAACCTGTTTGTTGATTTGGATTCATCTAACAAATTCAAACTTGGTGGAGCCGAGGAGACTTGAACTCCTGACCCTCTGCGTGCAAAGCAGATGCTCTCCCAACTGAGCTACGGCCCCACGGTTTTGTTAGCCACTCTTCGACTTGGTGGGTCAGGGAGGACTTGAACCTCCGACCTCACCCTTATCAGGGGTGCGCTCTAACCGACTGAGCTACAGACCCATTCGTTAGATGACGGTAATCGAACCACTCATGTGAACGCGCAGATCAAGATCTGCCATCGATCTAAAGATCGAGTTGTCGTATTTATTCGTGTCAAGAACTGGATTGTTTCGTACTTCTTACGGACAGTACGTCAATCTTTAGGTTAAGGAGGTGATCCAGCCACAGGTTCCCCTACGGCTACCTTGTTACGACTTAGTCATAGTCACGAATCACACCATGGTGACCGTCCTCCCGAAGGTTAGACTAGCCACTTACGGCGCAACCCACTTCCATGACTTGACGGGCGGTGTGTACAAAGCCCGGGAACGTATTCACCGCGACGTTCTGATTCGCGATTACTAGCAATTCCAACTTCAAGGAGTCGAGTTGCAGACTCCTATCCGGACTAAGAGAGGTTTTTTGAGATTAGCGCACCCTCGCGGGCTGGCGACTCTTTGTACCCCCCATTGTAGCACCTTTCTAGCCCACCCCCGTAGGCCATGATGACTTGACCTCATCCCCGCCTTCCTCCGGTTTGTCACCGGCAGTCTCCCTAGAGTTCTCAGTTTTACCTGTAGCAAATAGGGACAAGGGTTGCGCTCGTTACGGGACTTAACCCAACATCTCACGACACGAGCTGACGACAGCCATGCAGCACCTGTTCATCGGTTCCCGAGGGCACCTTCTCATTTCTGAAAAGTTCCGAGAATGTCAGAGGGTGGTAAGGTTCTTCGCGTTGCATCGAATTAAAGAATGTGCTCCACTGCTTGTGCGGGCTCCCGTCAATTCGTTTGAGTTTTAACCTTGCGGCCGTACTCCCCAGGCGGAGAACTTATTGCGTAAGCTACGCCACTAAACCCCGAAAGGTCAAACGGCTAGTTCTCATCGTTTACGGCGTGGACTACCAGGGTATCTAATCCTGTTTGCTCCCCACGCTTTCGCTCCTCAGCGTCAGTGTTAGTCCAGGGGGTCGCCTTCGCCACTGGTGTTCCTTCCCATATCTACGCATTTCACCGCTACTCGAGGAAATTCCACCCCCCTCTACTACACTCTAGTTTGCTAGTTTGAAATGCAATTCCCAGGTTAAGCCCGGGGCTTTCACATCCCACTTAACAAACCGCCTACGTGCGCTTTACGCCCAGTAATTCCGATTAACGTTCGCACCCTCCGTATTACCGCGACTGCTGGCACGGAGTTAGCCGGTGCTTCTTTTACGGTTAACGTCTACCCGGCATGCTATTAACACGCCGGCTCTCTTAGCCGTTGAAAGTGCTTTACAACCCAAAGGCCTTCGTCGCACACGCGGCATGGCTGCGTCAAGCTTTCGCCCATTGCGCAAGATTCCCTACTGCTGCCTATCGTAATAGTCTGGACCGTGTCTCAGTTCCAGTGTGGCTGATCATCCTCTCAAACCAGCTATGGATCGTCGCCTTGGTGGGCCATTACCCCGCCAACAAGCTAATCCACCGCAGGCTCCTCCAATCGCGAGAGGTCCAAAGATCCCCCTCTTTCACCCTTAGGTCTTATTCGGAATTAGCACTCCGTTAAGAGTGTTATGCCGATCAACTGGGTAGATTCCTACGTGTTACTCACCCGTTCGCCACTAGGTTCCCACCCGAAGGTGAGTCCCTCGTCCGACTTGCATGTATGAGGCCTGCCGCAAACGTTCAATCTGAGCCACGATCAAACTCGTCATAAAAAAACAACTGCACAAATTTGACTAAAAGCCAAACTTGCAAATGATTTGTCCGTAACTCAAAGAAATTTACAAGCGTCCACACGAGTGGTTCGAATCCGCTTTTTAAAGATCAGCTACCCGTAATTCCAGAGTTCAAAATCTGGAGTCGGCAAAGCTCCCATACAATGGTAAAAACCATTGTGCAGAATTTGCCAGTCGCTTTCAGGTAGCAATTGAACTGTGAATTATAGAAACACATTCCAGCAGAACCAAATCACTCAATATAGGTAATCGAAATATCTACCTTTTACGTCAAGATTGAAACTGTGTTCTCCGTCGAAAACAGGCATAAATATGGCGTTAAAGTAAGGTGGGGCTTGAATTTCTGGCTTTGTTCTCACGTTGCAACAAATCATAGAGTATTGCTCTCGCAAGTAAGTACGCTACTCGTGTGAATAGCATAGAGAGCCGCTCAAATCGAACGTTAAGCGAGGACCAAACCAAAGCAAAACAAATCAGTTTTCTACGCAATAACAGGATTGGATCGTTTTACGAAACTTTTCGATTCGTTTTACTGCAGTACTCAAGCTCAATTTCTTAGCTCAGACTAATCCATGAGCAGCGTACTAAATACACTGTAACAGGTGCCAGGTCTTGCGACCTCTACGTACGAGGTGATACTTGCCATAAAGCGCATTTGAACGCGAAAGCTTCATATCTTCATCTTCAACCTTCTCGTCATTGACTACTACAGCACCACTGTTAATCAGTTGTCTTGCCTTCCCCCTAGAAGGTGCTAAACCGCTATCGGCAACTGCCACTGTTACAGAGGTACCTGGTGCAATCTCACTTTTTTCCATACCATCAAGACTGAGTTGGTTAAGGTCACCTTCCAATAGAGTCCGTACAGAAGCACCAAATAACGCAGCAGAGATTCTTTCCGCGGCATCCAATGCTTCCTGACCGTGCACGAGATTAGTGAGTGTTTCGGCGAGCACTCTTTGACCTGCGCGTTGAGCTGGATTCCTCCTTCCTTCCGCAATCAAATCTTCAATGTCATCCAGGTCTAGAAATGTGAAAAGGCGTAGGTAATTTGGTACGTCGTCATCTGGTACGTTCAGCCAGAATTGAAAGAAGCTATAAGGTGAGGTCAAATTCGCGTCCAACCAAATCGCTCCTCCTGCGGATTTCCCAAATTTCTTGCCGTCACTTCGAGTGACCAGAGGACATGTGAGAACATATGCTTGATCTTGGTGATTCCGACGAATTAAGTCGGCACCACTGACCATATTTCCCCACTGATCATTTCCTCCTACCTGAATCGTGCAACCGAACTGCTCATACAGCTTGAGGAAATCCAATGACTGCAAAAGCATGTAGCTGAATTCTGTGTAGGAGATTCCTTCGCCTTCTCGATCAAGTCGATTCCTGACACTATCCCGTTGGACCATGGCATTGACTGAGAAGTGCTTACCAAAGTCTCGTAAATACTCGATAACTCCCAAGTCTTTGGTCCAATCAAGATTGTTGACCACCTTGCCAGCCGATTCACCGGTTAAGTCAATGAAGCGGGATACTTGGTCTTCCAGCTTGGATACCCACCCAGCTACAGTTGCCATGTCGTGTAAATTACGTTCTGCATCCTTACCAGAAGGGTCACCAATTAAGCCTGTAGCACCGCCAACTACCGCAACGGGGCGATGCCCGGCCAATTGAAATCGCCGCAGGAGCAATAAGGGCACAAGATTGCCCATATGAAGACTCGGGGCCGTTGGGTCAAAACCACAATATAAGGTTCGAGATCCAGTAGATAGGTGCTCGGAGAGATCGTTTGCATGGGAAACCTGCGACGCCAGCTGGCGTTGCTCAATTTCCTGGAGCAGTGAATTCATGTCTAGTTCAGTGTTGATGTGAGAATTTCAAGAACAATCAAATGCCAGATGTGTCGAATCATTATTAGATCGTCAGGACTTGCTTCGGCTCTACTTTCGATTTGAAAAAAGTGTCTTAGAATACTTATTTGACAAGGTTTTTCGGTGAATGGATTCCCGAAATAACCATTAACAAAACGAGATTACCCATCTTGGTTTTGTTAGGAGTTGCATCTAACGCATTTTAATTCTCAACTAAAACGCGACCTAGACCTAAAAGACAAGGGACTGTTTGTCTAAAATCACGGATTTTGAAGAAGTTGAAACCAATAAGCGGACTAACGGCTATTCAATCAGATCGGACCAAAGTCAAGATTCGATCCCAACGCATACGAACCATCGCCGTAGTCTTGGCAGGTATCGTCTGTGTCTACGGCATTAACCTTTACACGACAGGTGTAGGTGATGTCTTTGGTAGTGATACCACGGATGGGTTACCCAATCCAGATGTGTTCTCTGCCGAGGACGCAATTTCGTCTTATTTAGATCTCGTTGACACCTCTGAAGATTCAATCTTTAGCGAAGTCGAGCCTATCCTAGCTGCGAGACTAGAAGAACAAAGTTTCCCCAATGCTTCTTCAGGACCATTCCACGCACCTACACTTGGCGGGGCGATTGCAGAACAAGAAGGAGCTTCTCAATTACAAGTGGTAAATATCACCATTGAGTCCGGTGACAATCTTTCCACACTGTTTAAAACTCACGATATATCAGGCTCAGTTCTACTGGATATCCGACGCAACGATCATGCCACTCGCCCTTTGAACAAGATCATCGTCGGTGAAAAACTTGAAATTCACAAGAGTGAAGCAGGAGAACTGGAAAAATTCGTCTACGTGCCAAATCTGCTAGAACGGTTCGAATATACACGATCAGATGTTGGATTTACGACCAACAGAATCGAAGCTGAAATTGAGTACAAGCCAGTCTACAAATATGTAACCATAAACGACGGTGAGTCACCTATCACAGCTGGATTAAGGACAGGGATCCGTAATTCTGAAACGATTCTCAACCTAACCAAGAAACTGGAATACTCCATTGACTTTTGGTTCGATATTCGACCCAACGATACTTACAAGATTCTCTATAACGAAATGTATCTAGACGGTAGCTATGCCGAAGATGCTGACATCCTCGCTGCTGAATTCAAGACGACTCGAGGTACTCATCGTATTCTGCGGTACGAAGTCGATGGTAAATTCCTTGGCTACTACAGTCCTGACGGATATACCCTCAAACGACAATTCCTTCGAGCTCCGCTGAACTACACACGAGTATCCTCTGACTTCAAGCCAAAACGATTACACCCTGTACACAAGGTCTGGCGTCCACATAACGGCGTCGACTACGCGGCTCCGACCGGTACACCTGTGAGGGCAACAGCCGACGGTACCGTGAAGGTGGCTAGTTTCAATAAGGCTAATGGAAACTACGTGTTTCTAACCCATACCGGAAACTATGAAACTCGTTATCTGCATTTCAACCGAATTGCGAAAGGCATCTCCAAAGGTGTAGCAGTCGAACAAGGTCAGATAATAGGTTATGTGGGTTCAACGGGTTATTCGACAGGACCACACTTACACTACGAATTTCTAATCGCTGGTAAACACCAGAATCCACGTACCGTCAATCTACCAGAAGCCCGTGAACTAGGTCCAGAAGAAATTGAGACATTCCGAGCAAACATTGCAGACTTGGAAGCAAGATTCGATCTGGCTCATAAGAATTGGATTGAGCAAAGCACAGTAGTAGCACAAACGTCCGAGTAAATACCTCTACGAACTCCATGAGTTTGTTCGTAGGTGCAATCTCAGGCACGAGCATTGATGGTCTGGACCTTGCACTCCTCCAGGTTAATGACGACCTAACCATCCTCCACACCACAACGGTTGAATTTCCACAAGATCTCCGAGTAGATATCAAAGCGCTCACCCAACCAGGTGAGAATGAGATATATCGAATGGGTCGCGCCCATGTAGGTCTCGGTCGATTCACCGCCAAAGCCATTCTGGAATTCTTGGAGCGAGAAGCTATCCCCCCAGAGGCTATAACAGCTATCGGCAGTCACGGGCAAACAATACGACATCATCCAGAAAGTGACCCGCCATTTACCCTACAGATTGGCGATGGGAGTTCGATAGCGGAAGGAACACAGATCACCACTATCTGCGATTTCCGATCGAGGGATGTTGCTGCTGGCGGCGGCGGAGCACCGTTGGTCCCGATTTTCCACAATGCTTTATTCGGTCAAAGTTCTGATAGCACGATCATTCTAAATATTGGTGGGATTTCAAATATCAGCATCCTACCTAGCATGTCTCGGGATACCCTTACCGGATACGACACTGGCCCGGGCAATGCGTTACTGGATGCCTGGATCGAAGAATGTAAGCAAGTACCTTACGACATTGGCGGCCTGTGGAGTCAAACAGGTGAAATTGATCGCCAGCTTCTTGAGGCATTTCTAGGACATTCATACTTTTCCCTAGAGCCGCCGAAGAGTACCGGGAAGGAACTTTTCAATCTGCAATTCATCCGAGAACACCTCAGCAAAGTACCCTGTGACATCCAAGAAAACATCCAGGCCACGCTACTTGAGCTCACCTGTCAAAGCATTGTGGACGAAGTAAATCGTTACGACCCTGACCGACTTATCGTCTGTGGAGGTGGTCGTTTGAACCCACATCTGATGCAAAGATTACGCGGCTTGTTACACTCTTCATGTGCTCTCTTGACTACCGATGATCTAGGCGTCGATGGCGATGGCATCGAAGCAGCGACCTTTGCATACCTAGCCTATTGCCTGACTGTGGGAAGAACTGCCAATGTACCCGCGGTAACGGGTGCAATGGGAGACCGATTGCTAGGCTGTGTTTATCCAGCTAGTGATGTGAATTGGACGTAGCTATATCGCGAACGAATTACCGCAACCACAGGTGGCTGAAGCATTGGGGTTGTTAACTACGAATTGCGAACCTTGAAGATCCTCTTTGTAATCAATTTCCGCGCCGGCTAAATACGGGTAACTCAATGAGTCAACCAGCACAGCTATACCATTCTGTTCAATGCAAGAGTCATCTTCTTCTATCGCACTGTCAAACGTGAATCCGTACGAGAACCCACTACATCCACCGCCCGTGACAAAGACTCTAAGTTTGAGTGAGTTGTCACCTTCTTCAGTGATCAGATTTCGTACTTTCTCTGCAGCACGACTCGAGAATTGAATTTCATTTTGAATCGCAGTCATAGCGTTGATTATAGAAGTCGGTTGTTTTACCAAGATAACAAGAAGCTCTTCTAAGCCATCGGATAAACCTGTTGTTTAAGCAACTTTTTTCACTACAAGGCTTGCGTCGTACGGGCGAAAGTAAAAGTAGCGTAAGACATCTTCCTCTCCTGAGCTTGTTAGCCGCGCTCGTGGCAGTTTTGGCGACAGGCTTAGTCATGGCTTTTCGATTGGTTATTGAGTGGAGCCACAACATTATTCTTGGTGTTACTCACACGGAAATCAATGATCTCTTGGATTGGCAACGATTTTTGATACCGCTATGTGGAGCCGGACTGGTCGCTTTGACCGGTTATCTTCTCAAAGTAGATGGTCGAATGGTGGGCACGTCACACGTCATGTATAGGAGCCGACAAGATAATCCAAAAATGCCTTCTAGAAACGCGCTTATGCAGTTCATCGGAGGCGGCATCGCACTAAGTTCCGGGTCTCCAGGCGGCTGGCTGGGTCCCTCTATGCATATCGGTGCGACAGGATCATCCATGGTCTATCGACACTTCGATCTGCCAGATGATTCGATTCGTACTCTGTTGGCCGCAGGAGTTGCTGCCGCAATTACTGCTTGCATTGATACGCCGATAGCGGGTCTCGTGCTTGCATGCGAAGTGGTCCTGTTGCAATTTCGGATATTAAGTTTTGTACCGGTCATGCTGGCAGCGGGAATCAGTAGTGTGATCATGTATGTGACGAAGTTTCCACCACTGATTGCATTTCCTGAATTTCATTCCGAGATTTACGCGATAACTGATTTCTTGATCATCCTTCCTGCCGGAATTGTGTTGGGGTTGTTTTCCGCTGGATTCAACTACTCCATCGAAATCACCTCGACAGTAAGGATCGAAAATTTCACTATCCGGTGTCTAATAGTCGGTCTCGTAGTGGGCATAGCAGCATGGTTATGGCCATCGCTGATGGGTTCAGGATTTGAGGTGTTTAACTTCGGGTTGGCGCACTGGCAATCTTGGACTCTGCTAGCACTCACTGGCTACATTCTCCTGAAATTAATGCTTGTAAGTGTTTCAGTTGGCTTTGGCATGCCGGTCGGGATTATGGGTCCGAGTCTTGTAACAGGTGCGGTGTTTGGTGTCCTCATGTACAAGGCGGTAGGCCTACTCATGCCTGGCGCAGAGCTGCCTAGTCTTGCGTTCTACATGCTGATAGGAGCGTGTGCTATGTTTTCTACCGTGCTTAATGCCCCTCTCGCGGCTTTAATTACAGTCTTGGAACTCAGTGGCGAACCAAAACTGATGTTTCCGGCAATGTTGCTGATCGTGGTGGCAAACCTAACCTCCGCGTTGACTTATGGACAAAACAGTGTATTTGCGTCTCGCTTAAGAATCATGAGAGAAGCGGATAGAGCTAATAGACAGGAGATATAAAGAGTGCTTTTCTTAGTGTGCCTAAGCTTGCACATCGTGTTCGTGGTGACTTGGTTTGCTGCTTTGTTTTACCTTCCGAGATTGTTTGTCTACCATGCGGAAGCATCCGATTCAATCAGCATTGAGCGGTTCAAGATTATGGAGAGACGCCTATACAAGGGCATTCTCCTTCCAAGCTCATTGCTCGCACTGCTGTTTGGCTTAGTATTGGTTTTTCTTAATTGGCAGGCTTACGTCGACACTATCTGGTTCTGGATCAAAGTGGTATTGATTTTGGCACTGTTCGGATATCAAGGAATGGCAAGCAAATTTCGCAAGTCGTTCGCCAATGATGCAAATACCAAATCCGAAAAGTACTTTCGAATATTCAACGAACTACCAGTGCTGATACTGATAGCGGTCGTATTTCTAGTTATCCTAAAGCCCTTTTAAGTTGAACTACCCTTTTTCTTTAGCCTTCGCGGGACAAGATTAAGACTTAGTTCCCGTTTCTTGCGCATATCGGCAAGATGTGCGTCTTAACTACTTACTGAATCACAATATGTTACGAAGCCAATCAAAAGATCTTTTTGCGCGTGCGCGCAAAGTCATCCCAGGTGGTGTGAATTCACCTGTGCGCGCCTTTAAGGGAGTCGGTGGACATCCAATCTTCTTTAAAAACGCGAAGGGGCCATATGTGGAGGATGTCGACGGCAATAGCTATATCGACTACGTGAGCTCTTGGGGACCCATGATCCAAGGATTCACTTTCCAACCGGTTGTCGATGCGATCACAGCACAAGCACAGAAATCGACCAGTTTCGGTGCACCTACGGAGGTCGAAATTGAATTGGCTGAAATGATCGTAGAACGATTCAAGTCGATTGAAAAAGTTCGCATGGTTAACTCGGGAACCGAAGCAACCATGTCAGCCATTCGACTGGCGAGAGGCATCACTGGGCGGGACAAGATTGTCAAGTTCGATGGTTGTTTTCATGGACACGGTGATTCCTTACTGGTTAAAGCTGGTTCAGGTGTACTCACGCTAGGTCTGCCAGATTCGCCGGGAGTACCTAACGATCTTGCACAACACACAATTAGCTTGCCTTTCAACAGTATTGACCAGATAACGCAACTATTTGATTCTCGCGGCGGCGAGATTGCGGCAGTGATTGTCGAACCAATCGCCGGAAATATGGGGTGTATTCCTCCGGCTGAGGGCTTCTTAGAAACTCTTCGAAAGGTCACCCGAAAGCACAAAGCACTCTTGATTTTTGATGAAGTGATGACTGGTTTTCGAGTCGCCTCAGCCGGCGCTCAGCAACTATTCAGTATCGAACCGGATCTGACGACCTTGGGGAAAGTTATCGGTGCTGGATTACCAGTTGGCGCTTTCGCGGGCAAAAAGAAATTTATGGATCGACTTGCTCCAGAAGGAGATATTTATCAGTCTGGAACGCTTTCCGGTAATCCCTTGGCGATGGCAGCAGGAAAAGCCCTGATCAACACTTTAGATGACGAGTTCTATGCAACGTTAACCAGACACACTGACGAATTAGTACTTGGACTGATGAAAATTGCGGCACAAACGGATATCCCACTTCGGATAAATCACTTCTGCGGAATGTTCAGTCTGTTTTTTACCAAGCAAGCTGAGGTCACCAACTTTGATCAAGTCACCCAGTGCGACGTAGACCGTTATCGTACATTTTTTCACCTGATGCTAGATGAAGGCGTATACCTCGCTCCTTCCGCATTTGAGTCTGCGTTCCTTGGCGGCCAACACACTTCAGACGTCTTTGATCAGACACTTACAGCAGCAGAAAACGCCATGAGGAAACTACATTCATGAAGTACGATCTCCTATGCATCGGCAATGCACTCCTAGATCAAGAGTTCCGGGTCGATGATGCGTTTCTCGATCAATACTCCTTAACTAAAGGCACCATGCACCTGATCGAAATCGAACGAATCCGTGAATTGAAATCTGCTCTTACAGACCACCAGGCACTCAAGCAACAATGTGGAGGTTCCGCCGCCAATACCGCTTACGCGACCTGTGGTTTCCGGCAGAGAGTCTACTTTACCGGAAAGGTAGCGGACGACGAAGCCGGCAATCAATTTAATGACGAATTCAATTTGGTGGGGATCGAAACCAATCGCCCCAGTATGCCAAACGGTTCTGAGGCAACCGGCCAGTGTATTCTGTTGATAACCGAAGATGGCGAGCGCACAATGAATACGTGCTTATCGATATCCGAGGCTCTTTCCACCGACGACCTCGATGAATCTGCGGTTTCGAATTCCAAGCAGATATTTATCGAAGGTTACCTAGCATCCTCTGATACTGGTCATCTGGCTGCAAGCAGAGCTCGCGAACTATCTACAGGCAGAAATCAAGAAGTCAATGTCACCATATCGGATGTGAGCATGGTGAACGGATTCAGAGGGAATCTTGAGAAGATAATGGGAAATGGCATCCACCGGGTTTTTTGCAACGTCGACGAAGCACTCGCTTGGTGTGGTACTGATCGACTCGACATTGCCGTTACCATACTGCGCGATGTTGCAAGAATTCCGATTGTTACGCTCGGTCCTCAAGGCTGTGTTATCGGTGTGACTAAGACTGGCAAACGATTTAATGGTGAACCTGCCAACACACTTGATGTAAATGGTGCTGGCGATATGTTTGCAGGTGCCTACTTAGCATCGATCCTCGCTGGAGCCGATGAAACCGATGCCGCAAAATTCGCCAACTACGCGGCAGCCAAACAAGTGGAACACTTTGGTCCCCGTCTCGACTCAATACAAAGTTACGGGAGAATCAAAGACAGATTTCAGTCGAGTGTAAAAGGTATTGCATAGTCGATTTTGACTTCGTCAAGCGTTAATTGACATCGGTAGGCCAAGACCTCTAGACCATCATCTAGAGCTTCGCGAACAGCTTCGTAGTAAGTTGGGTCCAGTTGTTTCGCAATGCTCGTTCGCTCAATCCCAGTGTGTGGCACGCAGAAAAGCAAAATGCCTCGCTCTCCTGCCTTAATTCGACGAACTAACGCTTTGACATGTTTTGTCGCTCTGGCGCTTGTTGCATCAGGAAATAAGCCTCGTTTGTCGTTCAAGTAAGTCACACTTTTGACTTCTATATAGACTTTAGACGGAATACCAAAATCAAATCTCCCTGCCTCATCTGGTATTCGAATTTCAGACTGCCACTCACCTAGACCTTGTACTTCTGCGATGTCGTCCCCATTTAGTGCTTCTCCTACAACTTTATTGGCAATGGCTGTATTTACACAGGCAAGGTGATCTTGCTCCGATTGCACGTATTCAAGGGTTTGGGGGTACTTACGATTGAGGTTTTTGCTTGTCGAGTAATAGACGACAGAGCCAGGCGTTGAGCAACCTAACATAGCCCCTGTATTCGCACAATGCATGGTAATTCTTTGTCCGTTTTCCAACCGTACATCAGCCAAAAATCGTTTGTAACGACGCATTAAAACGCCGCGTGACAAGGGTGGATCAAAAATCAATGGAATCGCTATTAGATTGTCGTTGTCAAAGTCATTTCACGCACGAATTAAACTACTCACGCGAAAAAATCTCTAACAACTCATAAATACTGGAAAATTACCTTAAATATGGCACGTCAGACTGACTCCCAAGCGCTCATTACTCCAGAGCAAATCATTGCTAGAACCATACAACGAAAATCTCAGATTGTCCCTACCGCACCAGCAAAGTACTTAATAGCTAAGAAAGGTGAACCTTCGATTGAAGAACTGCTTCAACGAAAAGCAGAGGTATTAGCCAATCGACTGAAAATCCTTGAAGCACGGGAAGCAGAGTTACTTAAGCAGAAAGCCAAGACAAAACCCACCGCTAAGAAACCCGCTAAAAAACCTGTAGCAAAACCAAGCAAAACGAGCAGTAAAGCTCCCGCAAAAAAAACCGTCACCGCAGCTAAGACCACTAAAGCTACTCCTTCAGCAAAAACAACCGCCGCTGACAAAAAGGCAAAAACACGATCCAAGAGCACTAAATCAAAGTCTACGGCTCAAGTAGCTGAACCAGAAGGCAAAGCCGTATCAGCACGTTCTGTGAGAATACCCAGACGAACCAAGGTTGACACACCAAGGAAACGTGGAAGTCGAGCTAAGACCCCACCAGAGCAGGTTGTATCTGTTCAAACTGTACAGGTCAAGAGTTCTCCGAGACCCATGCGCTCCAGGAAAAAAACTAAAGAAGAGGAAACTGCGCGCGTCCCAGAAAAGACGGTTCAATTCACGCTACCTGGAGGCATTCAGCCCTACCAACCCGAAGAGAATGAGGTGTACATGTCAGCGGGTCAGCTTGAGCATTTTCGGAGTTTACTCCAAGCTCAGCTTGACGAGCACAACAACATGATCCAACAGACACTCACTGGCATGCAGGAGAAACCAACTCTTCAGGCAGACCCACTTGATCAGGCCAATCAGGAAGCTCAAGTCGAGATCGACATGCGGGCGAGAGAGCGCGAGCGCAAAGCTATTCTCAAGATTCAATCATCAATCACTTCGATTGCGAGCGGACACTACGGTTACTGCAAGAACTGCGATATGGAGATCGGAATCCGACGTCTAGAAGCAAGACCCACGGCCACACTATGCATTGACTGTAAGAGTATGGACGAGGCTGAAGAGAAAATCTACGTCTGACCAACTACCCCCATTGCATGATTGGTTGTAACAGAACCACCAAACATCCAAACTGAAGTGATCTGAGTTTCAGATTGCACAACACATCCTGAAGCGATTCGCAAGCTTGGGCGATCTAGAGGATCACTCACGCCTCAGTTCAAGATACTGAATCATGTATCGCGGCAGATTTGCACCTACCATTTCTGGACCACTGCATTTTGGTTCGTTAATCACTGCTGTCGCAAGTTATCTGGACGCGAAGGCACACGGTGGCCAATGGTTACTACACATTGACGATCTTGATCAGCCACGCGTGCCACCACAAGCTGAATCTCAAATCCTCACTACGTTGGAAGCTCATGGCTTGTATTGGGATGGAAAACCGCTCAGACAGACCGACCAAATACCTCTTTACCAGCATTATCTTGAGCAGCTTCGTGCCCAAGACTTACTCTTCTATTGCACATGTTCGCGTAGCCAGAGACCTTTTGGAAAACCTTACCCTGGCACATGCCGAGGCACTCTAAATGAACCGAAAGAGCCTTCTGCGATACGGATACTGACCGATGATGTACGCATGAGTTTTGTGGACCGCGTCCAAGGTCCCTTCAGTCGCTCTATTGCAGAAGTGGACGGAGACTTTCTTGTCTATCGAAAGGACAAGATGGCAGCGTACCCGCTCTCAGCCGTTATAGATGATGCCTCGACACAGATAACACATGTTGTGCGTGGTGCCGATCTGCTGGCAAACACACTTAATCAAATTTACCTGATCGAAAATCTGGGATTGACGACTCCCGAGTATGCTCATGTCGCAGTATTGAACGAGCGCGATGGCAAGAAACTTTCAAAGAGAAACCAGAGCGTCGCAGTAGACGATACTCATGCCCAAAACAACTTGAACATTGCACTCCAGTTACTGGGCATGTCTCCCCCGTCTAAATACTCAATTGAAGATCTATTGGTTTGGGCTACTAAACACTGGGATATCAGAAAACTTCCAAATTCTTCTCATTTAGAGACCTTTTTTGCTATCTGATTTAGCAGTTAACTGGCGGGTCAAAGTTAGATACTGCTCGAGACTAACCTCATCTGCACGTAATCTGCTACTTATTTCGCTAGTATCCCACCCGATCGAGAGTTCTTTCAAGCTGTTTCGGAGTGTTTTCCGTCTTTGAGAAAAAGCTAGACTCACTACGCGTTTGAAATCCTGGTAATCGATGTCTTCTGGCACGGTTTCTTTAGGTCGCAAGCACACAAACGAAGAACGTACTTTCGGCGGTGGCTGGAACGATTCCGGTTCAACGTTAAAAAGGGAAGAAACTTCACACCAATACTGTACGACAACACTTAATCGACCATATTCTTTGGTTCTCGGTTGTGCAACTAAGCGCTGAGCTACCTCCCTCTGAAGCATGAAATGCATGTCGATTACCTGCACATTCTCGATGAGTTTGGTAATCAGTGGGGTGGAGATCTCGTAGGGCAGATTTCCAACAACCCGGAATCCTTCATAGTTCTCTAGCGGCTGCTTCAACACATCGCCTTGGATGAAGCTAGTGTTCGGATACTTGGACTCTAGATTCTTTACCAAATCCCGGTCAAGTTCAATCGCCACCACTCGATTGGAGAGCCTGCTTAAGCCTGCTGTCAGTTCGCCACGGCCTGGTCCGATTTCTAGTAATCGCTGGTCCGACCGGACATTTATCGTCTGAAAAATCCGGTCGATGATTCCCTGGTCAACAAGGAAATGTTGCCCGAATCGCTTTCTTACCTGACTGGGCAAGAGTCAATAAAGACTATTGAACTTCAAGCAGTACCTTGACATAGGCTCGATCACGAATTTCCTTCATCCATGCCTGATGCGTCTCTTCGAATCTCTGATTAAAGATGGACTGATATGCCAGATTATTTAAGGCATCTTCCGTTAAATCCTCCTCTCGACGATCCAATACTTCGAGAACGTGAAAGCCAAATTCAGATTTAAAAACTTCAGAAAGTTCACCCTTTTCTGTGTTGATCATGACTTCTCTAAATTCATCCACAAGGGTCTCACCACTAGTCCAGCCCAAGTCTCCTCCTACAAGAGCAGAGCCAGGATCGTCTGAATACTCCATCGCCAGTTCTGCAAATGCTTCACCGTTAACAATTCGACCTCGAATTTCATTAGCTAATTCCAGCGCGTCTTCCTCTGGCAGAATGGTGCTTGGTCGAATGAGTATATGGCGCACATTGGTGCTCATACCAGTTGCCGTGGATGCACCTCTTTTTTCTAGTAGCTGCACGATGTGGATACCGATTGGATTCTCGATTGGATCCGCTGTTTCTCCTACTTCCAACGTTTGTACAAGGTCGCTAAACAGACTCGGTACTTGAGAAGCTTTTCGCCAACCCAAATCTCCGCCCTCTAGCGCGGTATTTGAGCTAGAGTGTTGGACAGCCATCGACGCGAAATTAGCTCCCTTACGAAGTTCCTCAACGATTTCTTCTGCCTGTTGTTGTGCTCTGGACACAACTCTCGCATTATTACTATCCGAGATGGTGAGAAGAATGTGTCCGATTCGAAACTCCTCAGAAGCTAGTTCCTGAAAAATCGGAGACGCGCGGAATTCTTTAATATCTTGCATGGAGATAAAAATGCGTTGTTGCACGACCGTCTGCTGCACTCGATTAAGTGTCAGCTGGCGACGCATATCTTCTCGAAACTCTCGAAAATCCACACCCTGACGTTGTAATTCCTCTCGGAAGAATTCTTGCGTCACGTTAATGCTTTCAGCATATCGTTTAATGCCATCTGCAAGTTCTTCGTCGCTAATCACGATGCCGCGCATATCCGCTTCCTGAAGTTGAATCGATTCGATGATTAATCTTTCGATCACCTGATTCAGAATCACATCCTTTGGAGGCATTGCACTCTGCTCAACATTCCGCGCTTCCGCTTGGCTTAGGTAATTCTGATAACGTTCTTGAATTTCAGAAACCAGTACCACGTCATCATTAACGATCGCAGCGATGCTATCCAGAGTTTCTACAGCCGCGAAACTTTGCGTCCCAAATAGACAGGACAATGAGACAATAAAAAAGCATCGAATTCGATTGGCGAATTTCAAGCTAGAACTCCTTTTAAAACTGTTAGAACAGATCATGCAATGTCTTTTTAGCTAGTAAGTTGTTGATATCGGAACCTGCACTGAAAAGACCTTTGAATGTGAGCAGCAGCGACGCTCCCCGATCAAAAGTGACCGGGGCATTGCTACTAATCTCTCCCACATCAATTGATTCGCGAAGTAAGAACTTCACATTAAGGCAACAATTGTCAAAGCTTAAGCCCAAAAAACGATCTATTGATTGACTATTTTCAATGTCATAGGTGGAGTGCAGGAATAGCATCCACTTTGAGGACAGTTGTTTATGCAAGTTGACACTGAATTGTTCAATCGACGCGTAGTTGCGGTCTGCGTAGGTCAATTCCACTCGGGATAGATCCTCGCCATAGTATCCCAACAGCAAATTGGTCTCATCTGGCGTCAGCTCGGTGTCTCCGAAAAGCTGTTGCAAAGATACTCCAAATCGTCCTGCCCTAAATTGAAATTCAGCACCCAGTTGATCTTCCGACTGAATGGAGTCAAAAGGAACTTGCAAATGGTGAATCCAACCAATACCACCGCTAATCACTTTATTCAACGACTCTGTATTCCAAGATTCAAAAGTAGTCCCGATGGTTACACTTTTTCGGCCAGGAATTTCGTCGAGACCCGTATAGTGACGATCCGAGAATAACCTGGTCGTTGTATATCGAAGGCGTGAAGTGTCGAAACGGGGAATTTGGGTAGCAGTTGGGAAATCTCTATGCAGATAGTAGATTTTCGGTTCTAACGTTCGTCTCCACTTTGATCCAGCATCTCCTTGAGAATGAACCATGTATAAGGTACCCAAAAGACTCCGCGTCCATTGATCACGTGTGTTTTGAAGATTTAGAGAATCTGTCTCGAAGTCAAAAGAAGTGCTCGAAAATCCCACTTTCGCCTCTAATTCTGCTGCACCTTGTCGACGTTTAAAGGTCACAAATTGACCTTTGTGATCCCTAGAAAGGTGTGAGGTTCTGGATTCACTTGGAAGAATTAAGGCATCTTCAAATCCTATGGGAGACCTACGTAGATACTCCGCATAGTTCAAATGAGTCTCTAAGAAAAAATCACCAAACCTAGGTCTCCACTGAAGAACAAGTTCGGGTAGCCTTGCCACACTTTCGTTTGGTATCAATGTTGAGGTGAATTGCTGTGCGTGTAGTTGCGCCATCCAATCACGAGACGCGTAACCTAATTTCACCTTGCTTTGATTTGCCAAAATTCCGCCGCCATGACGAATAGATCGATAGTCGCGCCAGTAATCCACGTCACTCGTTTCATCGATTTCAATATCAAGCAACCACGGACCTAACTCGTGCGACCGAGTCCATCCAAGGTGCCAACGACGCCCCGGTTCAAACGAACCTT
>MKWU01002885.1_pt1 | contig 24045 bp, 24 predicted proteins | sample 809101 | NCBI WGS metagenome assembly MKWU01 (sample SAMN05860141, study PRJNA318959) | sponge metagenome | host: Aplysina aerophoba | place: Slovenia: Piran, Adriatic Sea, Gulf of Piran | collected 2013-05-07 | reverse complement strand
CGTAGATGACGACGAACATTGCGAGGAATCGCCGGATGAGCCGCAGCCTGTCGACAATGGTGTACCGGCGCCCGGCTCCTGCCGGCCGGCTCCGCGGGCCACTCAATTTCGTGACCAGTTCTTTTCGTAGTAGGTTCGGCGGCGAGCGTTCATTCTCTCCGTGTCAATCAGCAGGCAGACATCCACTGTGTTGAAGGCCTGGTCCAGGTACACGCCGTCACCAACAAAGCCTCCCAGTTGCAGGTATGCCTTGATCAGTGGAGGCATGAGTTTCCTTGCAAGCTGGTCGTCGACATCGTCCTCGGGCAGCAGCTCCAAGTCCAAGTCGCTGTCTTGCAGCGCCGTGACGCGCAGGTCCGAAGGCGCCAGATACCTGTGGTGCAGGTAGGACAGCGGATGCACGAGACTTTGCAGATCAGTGCCGTGAAAGCTTGCCGACCCGAACATTATGCTTATGCCGTTGTCCAGCACGTACTTGGCAAGGCCATTCCACAACATGAACATTGAAGCTCCGCCGCGATAGCTCGGGTGAACACAGGTTCTTCCCAATTCAACCAGGGGTCTGTCGAGCGAGAGAAGAGGAGTCAGATCAAACTCGTTGCTTGAATAGAAGCCGCCGATTTCATTGGCCACATCGGAGCGAAGAAGCCGATATGCGCCAACGACGTGATCTAGGGTCTCAGCAGGTTTTTTGGTGTCGATCAGCAGCAGGTGCTCGAACCATCCGTCCAAATGGTCAGCTTCGACTTTCCGCTCGTGATCGACGCCGCTTCCCGCCGCTCCAAGCTCTTCGACAAACACCTTGTACCTGAGGCGCTGAGCGGCGAGGATGTCAGCTTCCGAGCGTGCAAGCCTCACCTCGAGCGTGCGTCTGCTCTTCGTCAAGAGCCAGGTCCCATTTCCGATTCCCAGCGACGATCATGATTATGATCCAAATTGTCGACTGCGAAGCCGACGATCGCGCATTTCAGTCGCTTGGCTGAAGTTTCCCGGAGTTCCGAATCGGCTTGGCATGTTGGAACCTTTCCGGAAGTCCGGCAGCTCGAATCCGGATTCGTTGTGCCCTTCACGTCCCTGATGTCTGATTGGGTCGGGCGACCTCGATGTACTCCTGCAGAGGCACAAAGTTCCCATCCAGCACCAGTCGCCCGGTGTTTTCGAAATTCACGGTGATTCTGTTCCCGTCGATGGACTGGATCTGGCCGATGCCCCACTGTCGGTTTGCTGGACTCGTCACGAGCTGGCCCGGCTCCAAGTACATTCCTCCAAAAAAGGTGTTCACGATTCCTCGCAGAGTCCGCCACGCGCCGGAAAGCCGGTTTCCAGCGACAGAATCCATTCAAGCGTCTGAAAGCTGTATGTTTTTCGGCAAAACGCGCAAGCAGGCTGCAGCCACGAGCGACTGACGTCCGATCCCGAGGGCGCGCGGCATGCCCGATTCGAGCATGGCGCAGCTGTTGGGAGACAGCTGTACATCAGCTCTCAACTATGGGCTTCAAAGATGACTTGTAGCGTTTGACATTCCGCCTGTAGTGACGTGCAGGATCGCGAAACCCTTCGAGTTCATGCTCTTTCAGCACCCTGATGCAGCGTGCAGGCACTCCCATGTTAAGAGTACGCGGCGCAATTGTCTTTCCTTCCGGGACGAGCGCTCCCGCCGCCACAACCGCTTCCTCGCCAATCGTGGCCCCGTTCAGGACTGTCGCGCCCATGCCGACGAGGCATCCGTCCTTCAGCTCGCAGCCATGAAGCAGCGCCTTGTGTCCCACCGTGCAGTTGGCGCCTACAATCAGCGGAAATCCCATGTCGGTATGCAGTACGCAGTTTTCCTGGATGTTGGTGCCATGGCCAATGGTTATCGGCTCATTGTCTCCTCGAAGCGTCGATCCGAACCAGATCGAAACCAGTCTTTCGATGATCACGTGGCCTATGATGTTGGCGTCGTGAGCGATCCAGTAGTCGCCGTCCGGCGGAAATACCGGTGCAACATTGTCAAGCTCGAAGGCGGGCACCGGTCAACCTGCCTCCAACTGGCCGTAGAGCGAGTCGACAAAGCTGCCCAAGCCAGTTTGATGCTTCCGTTTCAGTCGCTCGGAAGTCACGATGGTCTTGATCTGGTTTAGCACGACGTCTAGGTTCTTGTTGACCAGCACAAAGTCGTACTCCGTCCAGTGGCCTATCTCGTCGCGGCACAACTCCATTCTCTCTTTCAACATCCTCTCCGAGTCACGCCCCCGTGCACGCAGTCGGCGTGCAAGTTCAGGTATCGAAGGCGGAAGAACGAAGATCGAGACCGTGTATTCGCCATACTTGGAGTTGCGAAGCTGGCTTCCTCCCTGCCAGTCGATGTCGAAAAGCACATCGTGGCGTCGGGAAAACCAAGTCTCCACAAAGCTATGCGGAGTCCCATAGTAATGTCCGAACACTTTGGCATGCTCCAGAAACCTGCCTGCCTTGATGTCGGCGGCAAACTCCTCGGTTGAAGTGAAATAGTATTCCCTTCCGTCCCTTTCCCCATCCCGGGGCTTCCGGGTTGTGGAGGAGATGGATGTCTTGATGGCGCTGTCCCACTCCACAAGCTTGCGGGCAAGGGTTGTCTTGCCTACGCCGGACGGCGACGAAAGAATGATCAGGAGGCCCCGTCGCTGGAACTCGCTCGCCTGTTCGGTTGCCACGGCTACCCGTCGACCACTGATGAACTGCAACAATGCACAATCGAATCCTCGCTTTGGTAGCCGGTCACGAGGCTTCAGGCCAGTAGATGGCCCGCGCCATTGCGACTGTAGTTTTTATCAAAAGTCGGCGCTTGTCAATGAACTGGAGCATCGCCATACATTGCACTGTCGTGCCGCATCGGGCTGCCGCCGGATCGCGCCACGGCAACGCTGGAAAATGTGAGTTCTGGACATGCCGACCGAGAAGCAAGCCGAAGCCGGCCCAACATTCGTCTTTGTGCGGCCGCAGCTCGGTGAAAACCTTGGCGCCGCCGCACGGGCAATGCTGAATTTCAACCTGACCAGAATGCGGGTTGTCCAGCCGCCGGAGGACTGGCTCGGCGGAGCGGCGGTCGCGCGTGCAAGCGGCGCCGGGAGAGTTCTTGACGAGGCTGAAGTTCACTCGGACCTGGAAAGTGCGCTCAGGGACTTTCATCATGTCTATGCAACTTCGTCCCGGGCACGGGAGCTGGCCAAGCCGGTATTGGAATCGGTTGACGCGATGAAGGCGATTCATAGCCAGATGCGGCAGGGCATGCGTGTGGCCGTGTTGTTTGGCCCCGAACGCACCGGACTTACCAACCGCGATCTCGCATGTGCCAACTCGATAGTCGAGGTTGCCGCCAATCCTGACTATCCTTCGCTCAATCTGGCTCAGTGCGCGCTCCTGATAGCCAGCGACTGCTATCGGCAGGCTGGTATGCAACCGCCGCCGGCCGCGTCAAAGCCGGGCCGGGAAACCGCAACCCAGTGGGACAAGCAGTTGCTGGCCGATCATTTCGAGCGTGACTTGGAGCTGTGCGGATACTTCCGGCATGCGGAGCGCATCGAGGGCCAAAGACTGTTCCTGCGCAACATGATCATGCGGCTTGACTTTAGCGCCTCCGAGGTCAAAGTCCTGCACAGGATCCGAAAGGTACTTTTCCGCCACACAGATGGCGATTGACCGATTGCCACCCATCCATTTGTGCTCACCACAATTGAGGCTTGAGTTGCCGCCCAGAAAGATTTTTGAGGAAGTTGCCAGCCGTCCCGAGGCCGAACGGACGGCTCGCCCTGCCAGTCGGACCAGACTTGGCAAGTTCGATTACCGTCCGTTGAGATTGTATCTGGCCACGCTCCTGCTGCTGGTCGTGGCGATGGTTCTGCTCGGCGGCATCACACGGCACACCGATTCCGGACTTTCGATCACCGATTGGCGTCCAGTGGCAAACATTCTGCCGCCCCTGTCGCAGGAGGCATGGCAGGCCGCCTTTGACAGCTACCGGCAGACTCCCGAGTTCAAGCTCCAGAACAGCGCCATGACCCTCGTGGAATTCAAGAGCATCTACTGGTGGGAGTGGGGACACCGGCTGACCGGCATGCTCACTGGACTTGTGTGGGCGGTTGGCTATGCATTGCTCCATTTCCTCGGCAAGTTGCCGGCCGGATGGCATGGAAGAATGCTTGTTCTGGGCGGAATTGGCGCCCTACAGGGCGTCATTGGCTGGTGGATGGTTTCCAGCGGCCTGACTGGTGACAGGGTTGATGTCGCGGCGACCAGACTGGCAGTACACCTGGTCCTTGCATTGGGAATCATATCATTGATTGTTGGGTTCACAATGCAGACTCGTCGGCAACCAAGCGAACTGATGCAGGCGAGGCGACACCAGGATTCCGTCCTTGTGAAGTGGAGTGTCGCCATGGTTCTGCTGGTGTTTCTGCAGTCGGCAATGGGAGCCCTGCTTGCCGGAGTGGACGGTGGTTCGGCATTTCCAACGTGGCCGCTCATGAACGGCCAGGTCTTTCCCAGCGATGCATTGGCAATGCAGCCGGTTCTTGCGAACTTCATCGAGAATCCCAATCTGTTGCATTTCAATCACCGTCTCGGAGGCTACATCCTGCTTGTCGTTGCAACCATGTTTTGGTGGCGGAGCCGTCATTGCCCGCAACCATCGGTCAGAGACGCCATCAAGTGGTTGATGGCATTTGTCTGGATCCAGGCGTTCGCCGGAATTGCCACGGCGCTGGTGGCCGCGACGTTTGCGATGGCAATGTTGCATCAACTCCTGGCGGTTGCAGTTGTCGTGCTGGCCACAAGCGCAATGTTCAACTGCCGGTTTCCAGGCTCAGCAATCCGCAGATCGGGGACAGACGGGTCCAGGTAGGACCATCCACCGTCTCGGATGCAGGACTGGAAGTAGCCAAACTACCGGTATCGCCAAGATTGGAGGTCGGATCCTGCGCATTCCCAGCGCGCATCCGAATCTTGAATGCAGGCAACTTCGGTGAATGACTGAAAGCGCGGGTGATTGGAGAAGCAATGACTGACTATGACAGGCTCGTCGCATTTTGCCGCGACACGATCGCAATCGGACAGGCCAGCACGCTGATGCACTGGGACCAGGAAACGATGATGCCCAAGTCTGCAGCCGAACAGCGGGCGACATGCAGTGGAGCATTGCAGTCAGTGATTCACGAAAGACAGAAGGCGCCACTGATCGGGGAGCTGCTGGCTCGGATTCAGCCTTCTTCGCTTGACGAAACACAGCAGGCCCAGCTTCACCAGATTCGGCGCAGCTACGACCGAGCAGTGCGCGTGCCGGACGAACTTGGCAGGCAACTCGCCGAAACCACGTCGCGAGCGTATGGCATTTGGTCGGAAGCTCGGCGAAACAACGATCCCAAGCTCTTCCTGCCGATCCTTGAGGAAATTGTGACGCTGAAGCGCGAGGAAGGTCATTGTCTGGCCAATGGGTGCAAGCCATACGAAGCGCTGCTTGATGAATTCGAGGAAGGTCTGACGTGCGAAACTCTTGACGGCATTTTTGATCCATTGCGAGAATCGCTTGTGGCGCTTCGACGGAAGGCGCTCTCCGGCCAGCAATTGAAAACTCGGCTTGAAATGCGATTCGACAAGGATCTTCAACTTGATCTGGCCAGACGGCTGGCCGAGGCGTTCGGATACAGCTTGGAAACTGGTCGTCTCGATCTGGTCGAGCATCCGTTCTGCGTCGGCACAGCAGCCGACATTCGCATAACCACGCGTGTCGACGAGGCAGATCCCTTCAACTGCCTCTATTCGACAGTCCATGAGACTGGCCACGCGGTCTACGAAGCCAACATCGACAGAAAACATGCGTTGACGCCAATAGGGCAGGGCGCGTCAATGGGAGTGCATGAGAGCCAGTCCAGACTGTTCGAGAACCAGCTGGCCAGAAGTCGAGAGTTCTGCGTCTGGCTGTTCGGAGCCATGAAGGACCGATTCGGAGACTTTGGCATTGCCACAAGCGACGAACTCTACGCGCACGTCAACAAGGTAGGCCCCGGATTCATAAGAACCGAGGCGGACGAGGTTCAGTACAACCTTCACGTAATGCTCAGATACGCGCTCGAGCAGGATTTGATCAACGGACAGCTTGAAGCAAGGGACTTGGAATCAGCTTGGAATGAAAGGTTTGCAAAGGACTTCGGGTTTGAAGTTAATCGTCCAAGCAACGGATTCCTGCAGGATGTCCACTGGGCGGCGGGCTATTTTGGATACTTCCCAACATACACGCTCGGCAACATTTATGCCGGTTGTCTCTATGCCGAAATGCGGCTCCAACTGCCGGAGCTCGACGAATCCCTGCGCCTGGGAGATCCTTCTCCCGCAGTGAACTGGCTCAGGGAAAGCCTCCAGCAGTTCGGCAGTCTGCGCCAGCCGCTTGACACGATTGCGCGGGCAACAGGCGCCGAAGTGTCGGCAGCGCCACTCGTCGCCTACTTGGAAGAGAAGTATGGCGAGCTGTGTTCATAGCGACCGCATCGAAGCGCACCGTCTCGGAATGTTTCCAGCGTCGGAATGTCCAACATTGCGGTCAGGCCCAAGTGTCGGAAAGCGGCAAGCCTCCGGTCAGCGGCCGGTTTCTCCGGCCCATTCGGACAACGGCTGGCTGGTCCAGCCAACGCCTTGGAAGTGCAACAAAGCCGTTCCGGCCTGCGCTTCAAAACGGCAATCCGCCTCCTGACCAAGATGCCAACCTTCAAGTCAAGCCAGGAATTGCGGCAGGAACGCAGGTTGCCCCGCACAGATCCGCACATGCCCGCCAAGGCATGCGGCTCCTCCGTTGGATGTTGACGGCAAGCCGCTGGTGTCGCAGCTCGCTCCTTTCCTTTGCAGCATGGTGTGAAGACCTCCCAGGTCCCGGTGTCGTGCTTGCATGAATGCGATGGTTCTTCGCCGCCGCGGATCCCGCCTGTCCTCACCAAAGCGGTCCAGGCGCATGTTGCCTTCGACCGTCATGACGGTCCCGGAACTCCGAATCACACTGGTTTCGGCGCTCAATGGCCTCGCCTGCATGTACTGCTGCCGACGCTTCGCCACTGCCCTCACAAACAGCAATGCACGGCTCACGGGAAACCTGGTGGTTGACCTTTCCCTTCTCGGCACTTTCACCCGAAACGCATTCACCAGTTAGCCTGGCGCACCACGCCGCAGCCAACCTCCGAATCGCAAGCCCATGAATTGGACTGTGCATTCCGAGAATCCCACCTCAATCTAAGGACGGGCGTGTCTCTTTTTATGGGGCCGTTAGGCATGCCCAACGAGTTGGCGCTTACGCATTGACGAGGATGCCTGCCGTCACAGGCTTCAGTTCGACCATCTGGCGGGTCGCTTTTCGAGAAACGCCGAAATTCCCTCGGCAGTGTCGTCATACAACATGTTCTCGACCATTACGTCGCCAGTGTAGTCATAGGCATCGGACAGCGTCATTTGAGCCTGTTCGTAGAATGCCAGCTTGCCGATCTTGACCGCCGCCGACAGCTTTGCCGCCACCACACCTGCGAGTTCGAGAGTCCGAGTCTCCAGTTCACCCGGCTCCACAACCTCGTTCACAAGCCCCATGGCCGCTGCCCGTTCGGCATCGACCAGCCTTCCGGTCGTCAGCATTTCAAACGCGTGCTTGTGGGGAATGTTGCGTGAGAGCGCAACCATGGGCGTCGAACAGAAAAGGCCGATGTTGACACCGTTCACGCCAAAGCGGGCATCTCGGGAGGCCACCGCCATGTCGGCCGTGGCTACCAGCTGGCAGCCTGCTGCAACTGCGATGCCATGCACCTGTGCGATGACCGGCTGCGGCATTCGCCTGATGGTTTGCATCATGCTGGAGCAACGATCGAAAATGTGGCGAAAGTAGCTTGCGCCCTTGTCGTCATTCAGCCGCGCGCCGGTCAACTGCTTCAGGTCATGACCCGCGCAAAACGCCCTGCCGCTGCCTTGCAAAATGACGCAGCGAATGCCCCGGTCTTTGGAAATGGCGATCAAAGCCTTGTGCAATTGTGATATCATTTCCTCGGACAAGGCGTTCAGCCGGTCTGGATTGTTGAGCGTGACCGTGGCCACTCCATCCCGGACCTGGCTGAGGAGGAGATCTTCGTTCTCTTTGTTTGACATGGCGGGCCGACTTGCCTTTCTGCACTTGCGGTTTTGGGTTTGTTGATTGGAAAAATAGCGATGTCGTCACGAATGACAATTGCCGAATTGCATGAATTCATTCTGGTACAGTTTCCACAGGTTGCCGGAGACTTCAAGATTGAAGGGCTTGGAGACGGGTACGCCAGAGTGCGGATGCTGATCGGCGAACGGAACTTGCGGCCTGGCGGAACAGTTTCCGGTCCGGCTATGTTCTCGCTGGCCGACGTGTCCGTCTACGTGTGCATACTTTCGATGATTGGACCAAAGGCGCTCGCCGTGACGACCAGCTGCTCCATGGACTTCATGCGCAAACCCGCGGCCCGCGATCTGTTGGCCGAAACTCGCATGCTGAAACTGGGGAAGCGATTGGCTGTGGGCGATGTGTTGATACATTCCGAGGGCCAACCGAAACCGGTTGCCAGAGCGACCATGACATACTCGATTCCAGTTGCGTCCGGTTGAAATGTGCGTCAGAGCGGCGTTCCGGAATTTCCAGCCATTCGTGCGTGTCCCGCCTCATGCCGGCCAACTCCGGATCGGTCAAAAAACCGCGCGGTTACGCATTGACTTGTGCGCCAATTGCAATACATTCATTTGCCGCCCGCATACAAAGCGCGTTTCACGCCAACCAAAGAGTCTGATAGATGAAAACCTATTCCGCTGTTCCCGAGGACATCGTCAAGAACTGGATAGTGATCGATGCCGAAGGCCTCGTGCTCGGGCGGCTGGCCACCTTCGTGGCAACGCGGCTGCGCGGCAAACACAAGCCAATGTTCACTCCCCACATGGATACCGGCGACAACGTCATTGTCGTCAACGCAGAGAAGGTTGTGCTTACGGGCAGGAAGCGGGAAAAGAAGATCTATTACCGACACACCGGTTATCCGGGCGGAATTCGTTCCAAGACCGCCGGCGAGATTCTTGATGGAAAGCACCCCGAGCGGGCGGTTCTGAAGGCCGTGCAGAGGATGCTGCCCAAGAACAGGCTTTCACGAAAGCTGATGACCAATTTGCGTGTGTATGCCGGACCGGAACATCCCCATGAAGCGCAGAAGCCGCTTCAGGTTAGCGTAGGCTCGTAGTTGGCCAACAAGAACAGGACAGTTAGATGATTAATATGCAGTCAGACGAAGCAACTGAGGCCGAACAGACTACCGAGGCAGTCATCGCCGATGATGCCGAGGAGGAGAGGCAACCGGTTCGCGACGAACTGGGGAGGGCGTATGCTACCGGCAAAAGGAAGGACGCCATTGCCCGCGTCTGGATCAAGCCCGGGTCCGGCAACATTACCGTGAACGGCAAGTCCCTCAAGGCCTATTTCGCGCGACCCGTCCTGCAGATGATCATTCAGCAGCCGTTCGAGGTTGTCGGAGTTGAACGGCAGTTCGACGTGATGGCAACGGCAAAGGGCGGCGGCCTTTCGGGACAGGCCGGCGCCGTGAAACATGGCATCTCGAAAGCGCTTCAGCTGTACGAGCCGTCCTATCGACCCGCTCTCAAGGCTGTTGGCTTCCTGACAAGGGATTCACGGGTTGTCGAACGCAAGAAATACGGTCGGCGCAAGGCAAGGCGCAGCTTCCAGTTTTCCAAGCGCTAGACTCTGTTCCGAACGGATAGTGGACGGACACGCCCGCGCCGACAGCAGCACGCATCGCACTGTTTCCGCTTCGCGTGCCGAACTTCCCCGCTCCCGGATGGCAGCGCGTGCCGAGCGTCGCGAATCAAGTGACGGGCGGTTCGCAGCGACCGGTTCAAGTCACTCCCGGAACCGCCTTCGTGCTTCCAGTTCGATTCAACTGTTGCCGTACGCGCATAGGCTGGGCACACCGGCGCGGTTGCACTCAAATGGTCCACGCTTGAAATTGATTTGCGACGACAAGGCTTGGGCAAGTCAGGTTTGAATTCATGGATGGAAATCGAATGGCTGGGTCTGCGAAGAAACGTCAACAGATTTTCTCTGAATTGCCGTTGGTCAGGTTGCTTCGGTGCAGGTGCAGCCCGTGACCCGGCACAAAGTCGCAATAGTTGGCGCTTCCGGTTACACGGGCGTGGAGCTGGTAAGAATCCTCGCCAACCATCCCTACATGAAAATCGCCTCCCTGGTGGGCGACAGCAGCGCAGGCCAGCAGTACGCGGCAATTCACCCGGCCTTTCAATTCCTGGACCTGCCGCAGATTTCAAGCTTCGGAGACTTCGATCCGGAAGCGCATGAGCTGACGTTCTGCGCATTGCCGCACGGAGCAAGTCAGAGAATTGTCAGCGCAATTGCGAATCGGACCAGGGTCGTGGACTTGTCCGCGGACTTCCGCCTTCGCAGCGTTGAACAGTACGAAATCTGGTACGGGAGGAAGCACCAGGCTGCTGAACTGCAAGCCAAGGCCTGCTACGGCCTTACCGAGTTCTACAGGACCGAAATCGCAGGAAGCCGACTTGTGGCCTGCACCGGCTGCAATTCGGCGACGGGACTGTTCGCTCTTCTCCCGCTTGTGCAGGCACGGGTCATCGATCTCGACCGAATCACCATCGACCTGAAGACCGGCGTATCGGGCGCCGGCCGTTCCGCTCGTGTGGCAATGTTGCACGCCGAGATTTCCGAGGGATGCCGGCCTTACAGCGTATCCCGCCATCGACATCTGGCCGAATTCGACCAGGAACTTTCCATCGCCGCGGACGAACCGGTGAGGGTGGTGTTCACGCCGCATCTTGTGCCTCAGAACCGCGGCATTCTTGCCACAGTCTATGTCATTGGCGACGCTTCGCAAATTCACCGAACATTGGCCAGGCGCTACGCTGACGAACGTTTTGTCAGTGTACTTCCACTGGGCGACATTCCGGGAACACGGGATGTACGCGGCTCCAACAGGGTTCATCTGGGTGTGGCCGCGGATCGGAATCCCGGCGTTGTCAAAGTGTTTTCCGTTCTCGACAACCTCACCAAGGGATCCTCCGGCCAGGCAGTGCAGAATGCGAATCTGATGCTCGGGCTCGACGAGGATGCCGGCTTGGGCATGCTGCCTCTCCTGCCCTGACGATGTACACCGCACGCAAACGGCGAAGAATCCAGTTGCTGCTTGCTTCGGCCGCCTTGTTGGCTGCCTCGACGGTTCTAGTCGGATATGCCCTGCGTGACGGAGTGTCCTATTTCAGAAGTCCGACCGAAATCCTGTCGGAACTGCCTCCTGCGACGGAGACATTCCGGGTTGGCGGGCTGGTTGCGGAACGGTCGGTGCACCGGCAGGAAGGCGGAGGGATCGAGTTTCAAGTCACCGACGGAGCCTCGAGCGTGGTTGTACGCTACATGGGGATTTTGCCCGATCTATTCTCGGAAGGGCAGGGGGTGGTTGCGCTTGGGACCTTTGACGGGTCGAAGTTTCTGGCCTCCGAGATTCTGGCCAAGCATGACGAGAACTACATGCCAAGGGAAGTGGTCGAAGCGCTGAAGGAGCAGGGCGTTTACCGTCAACAGGAGTAGTCGACTGGTCGTTCGAGCAATCGAAGCTGATGTCCGAGGCTTTCATCGGCTGTCCATGGCGACGAGGCCACTGAAATCGTGGCGGTCTCCGGCAAGACACTGACACGACAGTGTGCTACAGACGGCTTGTGTGTAAGCCATAATTGGATGATGCGAACTTGTCTGCCGTTAGTGTCTGCATTGCCGAACGTTGCGCCGGGGTTGCATGGCGCTGCAATTCGAGAAAGGCGCCCAGCAGCCGTCAGCTATTCAGAGACCCACTTGTGCGATGATTGAATATGGCCACTTTTCGCTTTCGCTGGCCTTCGTCATTGCGCTCCTCCAGCTGTCCATTCCGCTGGCTGGCATTCGATGTGGCTGGAGTACATGGACAAGATCGGCGGACGTTCTTTCGATTTTGCAGTTTGTGGCGGTGGCCTTTGCCTATGTCGTGTTGACGATCGCATTCGTGCAGTCCGACTTTTCGGTCGCGCTGGTCGCCCAACACTCGCATACGGCCAAGCCATTGATCTACAAGTTGTCCGGTGTGTGGGGAAACCACGAGGGATCCATGCTCCTGTGGATTTTGGTGCTGACCCTCTTCGGAGCGGCGATAGCAACCACCGGACGCAGTCTGTCGATCGAAATGCGGGGTGCCGTGCTCGCTGTGCAGGCGGCCGTGTCGGGCACATTCATGGCTTACCTTCTTTGGGCTTCCAATCCGTTCTGGCGGCTAAGCGCTCCACCGCTTGACGGAGGCGATCTCAATCCACTTCTGCAGGACCCGGGACTGGCATTTCACCCGCCTCTGCTCTACCTCGGCTATGTTGGTCTCTCTGTCGCCTACAGCTTTGCGATTGCCGCGCTGCTGATCGGCAGGGTTGACGTCGCATGGGCGAAGTGGATGCGTCCATGGGTGCTCGTTTCTTGGATATTCCTGACGCTTGGCATAGCGGCTGGATCCTGGTGGGCATACTACGAACTCGGCTGGGGAGGCTGGTGGTTCTGGGACCCGGTCGAGAACGCGTCACTGATTCCATGGCTGGCGGCAACCGCATTGATTCATTCGGCAATTGTTGTCGAAAAGCGCGAGAGCCTGAAGGGCTGGACAGTTCTGCTGGCAATTCTGGCGTTTTCGTTTTCGCTGCTGGGCACATTCTTGGTTAGATCCGGCGTCATCACTTCGGTGCATTCATTCGCGTCGGACCCAACCAGAGGTGTTTTCATTCTCGGAATTCTGACTTTGTTTTCCGGGGGCGGATTGATCTTGTTTGCACTCCGCTCAGGCATGCTTGCGCCACGCGATGCGTTCGCCTGGGTCAGCCGGGAAACCGCGATTGTCTCCAACAACATACTTTTGATTGTTGCCGCCTTTGTCGTCATTGTCGGTACGTTCTGGCCTCTGATCGCAGAACTGTTCATGGGCACATCGCTCTCGGTTGGACCTCCCTATTTCAACAAGGCGTTCACGCCATTCTTTGTCGCGATTGCCGTGGTGATGCCGTTTGGGGCAGTTCTGGCTTGGAAACGAGGCAGTCTGAAACCTGCGTTTCGCCTGATGCGCGTTCCGCTGGCTTTTGCACTCATGCTGGGAGTGCTTGTTTGGTCGTTGCAGGGCGCTTCAGGTGTGCTGGCTCCCATTGGCCTGGCGCTTTCCGGATGGCTGATGGCCGGTTCGATCTTTGAAGTTGCACACAAGATCCGGCTGGGAAGGATTCCCATTGGACAGTCGCTGTCGTGGCTGGCACGGCTTCCGCGGCGTGACTTGGGCAAGGCTACCGCACATGCTGGCGTTGGACTGTCGATTCTCGGCATTGCCGCAATGACCGCATGGCAAATCGAAGACATACGCGCAGTCAATCCGGGCGACAGCTACAAGGTCGGAAAGTTCACCGTTGAGTTTCGCGGCGTGGATCAAGTCATGGGACCCAACTTCGTTTCAACACGAGGCGAGTTTTCGCTGTCGGCAGACGGACAGGAGCTCGAACGCCTATATCCGGAAAAACGATTCTATCCGGCGGCAAGATCCCAAACCACTGAAGCGGCAATTCATGAAACGCTGTCACGACACGTCTATGTCGTACTTGGCGACAAACGGGAAGATGGCAGCTGGTCAGCACGCGTATACGTCAAGCCGCTGGCCAGTTGGATATGGCTGGGCGCCGTAGTCATGGCGTTGGGTGCAATGCTGGGGTTGGCTGACGGACGAAGTCGGGCTCCCCTGATTCCCGGAAGGTCGGCTGGGAGAATTGCACGTGCCGATTAATTGGCGCTTGGCTGCATTGACGGCGCTGTTTGCGCTCCTTTGCACACAACTGTCGGCCGTCGAGCCCGACGAGCTGCTGAGCGACCCCTTGCTCGAACAAAGAGCCAGACAGATATCACAAAGTCTGAGATGTCTGGTTTGCCCGAATGAAAGTGTGGATGAGTCAAACGCGCCGCTGGCAATGGATCTGCGGCAAATTGTACGGGAGCTTCTTGTCGAAGGAAGGTCAGACGAGGAAATCTACGATTTTGTGGAGCAACGCTATGGGCAGTTTGCGCTGCTGATGCCGCGTGGCACAGCCATGAACATGCCGCTTTTCCTGTCGGGGCCTGTTCTCCTGCTTGTCGCGATTGCGCTTGCCTGGAGGTTCATGCTCTTGCAGCGCAGGAGAACTTCAGCAATTGACAGGGACTTGGACAAGAGCGAAGTCGAACAATTGGAAAGCGTCATGGTGTCTCGGCCGGACAGCAAGAGACGCCGCTGAGCATTTGGCAACACGGCAGAGCCAAACAGTCACGGGCGCTTGCTGGAAATTGCATCGCACATGGGTCTGCCTTGGAGGTGGGTGCTTGGCACGGGAAGAGAGGAATCGAACACTGAAGCTACTTCGACGCAGGCGGACAGGAAACAAGCACAGGAAGGCACCGACATCGGAATCCGAGTATCGGATGATAGATGTTGCAGTGGAGGACGCAATCGTAGTCATCACGCTGAACCGTCCGGAAGTAATGAATGCACTGAACGCCGAGATGAGGGCGGAGTTGACGCATGCACTGCGTGTTGTTTCTCCTTACGCTCGCGTGGTGGTGATCCGAGGAAGCGGCGATGCCTTTTGCACGGGTCAAGATCTGGGTGAAGACATAAAGGTCGTGGACGCCGACTTGGAGCGGGTGCTGCGAGATGAGTATGTTCCGCTGTTGAGGGCGGTCAGCAATTGCCACGCTCCGACCATTGCAGCAGTCAATGGACCGGCGGCTGGCGCTGGAGCCAACTTGGCATTGTCGGCTGACGTCGTGATTGCCCGTGAGAGTGCGTATTTCTTTCAGGCATTTGTTGCCATAGGACTGATGCCGGACGCAGGCGGAACCTGGATGTTGCCGCGCCAGATGGGCATGGCAAAGTCCATGGGAGCGGCTCTCTTTGGCGACCGAATCTCCGCAGTGGACGCGAGCAACTGGGGCATGATTTGGGAGGCAGTTCCGGATGATCTCTTTGAAGAGCACTGGAAGTCCCGCGCAGCACAGTTGGCAGCCGGTCCTACGCAGGCATACCGCAACATTCGAAAGGCCATCAGGAGCGCGTACGGCAATTCCTACGAGGAGCATCTGCTGCTTGAAGCCCGGTTGCAGGGAGGTCTGGGAAAGACGAGGGACTTCAAGGAAGGACTGTTGGCGTTCTCGGAAAAGCGACCTCCGGTGTTCGAAGGCCGCTGACCAGCGGCTGCTCCGAAGCTGGACCCGCGGCTGTTGGAGCAAGGGCAGATGGAATCGGAGTTTGACGTGGTCTTGTTTCATGGATGAATGGAGCGGCTTCGGCCTGTCGGCAGTTTCGATCGGGCCAATTGGCAACCGAGCGCCGTCGGATGGAGTCAATGAATCCACTATGTTTTGACGTCAAGCCAGGTCAAAACCCATTGATCGGTTGAAAGTCCTCTTTGCCACTGCATTTTTCAAGGCACCGACAGTTGTATGGGATGGGCGACAAAGGACCTTTTCTGGCTTGCCGATGAACATGTCGACCGGATCAAGCAACATTTTCCCCCACCCCGGTGAATGGCGAGAGTTGATGACAAGCGGGTTTTGAGCGGCATCCTTCATGTCAATCACAACTGTTTGGTCTGGCGGGAAGCGCCCAGGGAGTACGGACCCTACAAGACACTCCACAATCGGTGGAAGCGCTGGAACAGGTTGGGCGCTTTCGAAGGTTTGTTGCTAACCTCGCTTCGCAGGGCACTGTGGACGATGCATTGACGATGGCTGTCAAGCATCTCAAATGCCCTCGCCGGACGCTAGGCGAGGGGAGCAAATGGGGGTTTCCGGAGCCAAGCAGGAGGAATGCGCGTTTGCCCGAATCCAGCGTTTCAGCTGATGGTCATCGCCATTGGCGCTCGTAACGGCCTGTGGTGAGTGCATTCGACATGGCCGCGAGGGCCATCAGACCAACGATCGGTCAAAGTCTCGATGCGTCGAGGAAGTTGGTCATGTCCCGCTGATGCGTGAAAGAGCGGAAGCGGCCATTTCTGAATGTTCAGGCGCTGCATGAGCAATTTCGCAGCGCCGCGAAATCACTTTCCTGCATCATGGTCCGTCGACGACTTGCCTTGATGAACTCACAGTTCCAAAGCAAACCGTTGGCCTACAATCTGCCATCCATCGCAAAGTGCGGGCTTCGCTTCCTCGAATCTTCCAAAGCCAACTTGCCCAGAGCCGCTTCCGGACTGGTTTGGCCCCGAATCAGCTTGATCACGTTGCAACCCTTGCAGCGCCGAACGTTCAAGCCTCCTCGGCAACACTGCTGGTTTCGCAGGGAGCGTGAACCGGAATTGCTGCAATTGAAACCGAAGCAATTGAATGCCTGTTCAAGCCGATCTGGCGAGGCCTTTGTTCAACTCCGGAAGCCAGATCCGCGTGCGGACTGATCCAGTCTGGGCCTGGAACAACAATGCGATGCGGTCTTGCCGAATGCCGAGCCTGTCAGGAGACGGCGTAGAGAATTCTTAGCCAGCTGCGAATGCCCTTGCAAAAGTTGTCGACATTGTACTTCTCGTTGGGTGAATGAACATTGTCGTCGTCACGGGCAAATCCGGTCAGCAACGAGTCCATGCCAAGTATGTCCTGGAAATGTGCCGTCACGGGAATGGAACCTCCACAGCCGGCAAATACCGCTTCGCTGTTCCACTCAGTTCCCAATGCTTGCCGAGTCGCGTCAAACAGCTGGTGGTCTGTCGACATTTGACAAGCGCGGGCGGCGCCATGCCCGGTAAAATCGACTTCGAAATCCGGCGGCAGGCAACTTCTGATGTATGACCGCAGGGATTTCCGGATTTCCAGCGGTTCTTGCTTTCCCACGAGACGAAAGCTGAGTTTGGCGCCGGCTGAAGATGGCAGCACGGTCTTGAAGCCTTCATCGCGGTAGCCGCCCCAAACTCCATTCACGTCGTATGTCGGCCTTGACCACAGGATTTCCAAAGGCAGCCGGTCCTGCTCGCCGGAGGCCTGGCTGAGACCGACATGCCCCAGGAAACCTTCGCAATCGAAATCCAGATCACGCCACTGCTTCAATATTTCAGGGTCAGGCTCGGAAACGCCGTCATAAAAGCGGGGCAGGGCAATGCGACCGTTCGCATCATGCAGCCCGGCAAGGATTTGTGACAACAGTATTATGGGATTGCGAACCAATCCCCCATACATTCCGGAATGAAGGTCAACTCGTGGCCCTTGAATTTCAAGCTCCTCGCCCAACAGACCTCGCAGCTGCGTGATGATGGCGGGAGTACGGGAATCGAACAGCCCGGTATCGCAAATCAACGCAAGTTCTGCCACAAGTTCCGAAGCGTTCTCTTCAAGAAATGCCGGAAGCGACGGTGAACCGCACTCTTCCTCGCCTTCAAGCAGCAAGGAGATGCCGTTTGGCAGTTCTCCGGTTACCTTCTTCCACACTCTCAGCGCTTCAATGAAAGTTGTCAGTTGTCCCTTGTTGTCAGATGCGCCGCGGGCAAAAATCGCCTTCTCACCGTTCGAATTACGAATGGCAGGTTCAAATGGTTTGCTCATCCATTCATCGATTGGATCGACGGGCTGAACATCATAGTGTCCGTAAAACACGAGACCCTCGCCCTTGTTGCGGTTGCCATGCGCTACAACTACGGGATGACCGGCCGTCTTTCGTGTCTTTGCCGCAAATCCAAGGTCGTTCAGCTGAGATTGCAGCAGATGCGCAGCATCGTTGCAGCCACCTTTGTAACGAGTGTCCGTTGAGATAGATGGGATGCGCAGCAATTCGAAAAGGCGCTCAATGGACCCTTCGAAATTCCTGTCTGCTTCCGACAACAGTTGCTCAAGCATATTCCTGTTCTTTCAATTGCTAACTTCTCTACAGGCGCGGTTGAGGCAGCAGGCCGCTGCTGTCCGCGCACGCGAAATCCGATTCAGGAAGAATGTCCCAGCAGGCGTCGCAATTGGTCCAGCGAGCGGCCATCCGGACATATGGCGTAGGGATAGATGTTGATCCCCTTCCATCCAGTGGCGGCCAATCCCCAACTATGAAAGCTCATTTCCGAATCCTGGAAACATACATTTTGACCGTCCACAATCGTGGCGCCACTGTCTGGCTTGCCTCTGATCGTCAATTCCATTCCCATGTGAATCAACTCGGCATTGAAGAGATCGATTGTTGAAGGCAGGTCGGATGCAGAGACACGCACTATAGAACGCTCGCCCAGTTCGGCTTCACTGCGGAAATTTGGAAAGTACCGATTGCAATGTCCGGCGGCCATCCGCGCCGTGGCCAGCCAGCGGCCAATCTCGGCATAGGAAATTGTTTGAGAAGTTTCCCGACGCAGCCTGCGGGTCAACCACCTTGGACGTGCGGCCAAGATCTCTTCCATCGAAGCCGAAAGCCGGCGCTCGTTCCACAGCTGCTGCCATACTTCTTCGACTTGGCCGCTGGTCTGCATGGGACGCCCGAAGAGAGCCATGTTTTCGCAGATGCGACGATCTGACACTCGGGACGACATCCTGGCCTCCATGAACAATCTGTCGTCAAAGGTTCCGGGGGCCTTCATCCGGTACAGGCGGTAGAGATCTCCGTTGGTCAGAACACACCACTGCAAATTCAGCACGTCGCTGTATTGTTCCGCCTTGGATTTCAGGGACTCGCAGTCGATCGAGGAGGCAAAGACTCGGCTGAGAAGCAGAAGCCGTGAACCGCATTCAGTGACCACATGTCGTTGCCTTGGACTTTCCGAATCGTCGGAGCAAAACCAATACCTGTGCACGACGTTTGCGCTCCATCCAAGCATGCCAAGCAAGGGCACAACGAAGCGGCTTCTGGTGGCATCTTCGTCACGTTCTTCCTTCTGCAGAATGGCCGTTCGCACTTCCTCCCGAAGCATCGCCATGGATTTCAGCAGTTCATGCGGGCTCGCGACATCCTCGACAAACTCTGGGGCAACAATTCCGCCTTCAAGTTCCATGGGCGGCGCTCCGCTTCGGCAGGCATGGGAATCCAGGCAGCAGCCATTGTGAAGGTGGCTCGCAGTTCAAGCCACTCGGTCCGGGAAGGGAGGGATCCTCAAAGTGAACTGCGCTGCGCTGGTTCATTTCCGAGACGCGTCTCCTGTAGGAAAGGGCTCCGAGTTCAAGCCGCCTTGGCTGCCTGCCAATTCAATCCTGTCCTTCCTCTCGATCCATCCACCTCCCAACACGCGGCTGCCATTGACCTCGTAGAACACGCATGCCTGCCCGGGCGCAACTGCCTCCTCGGGTTCGAACAGCCTGACCTTGGCGGTTCCATTGCCGAAAGGAAAAATTTCAGCGCGTGCAGGCGGTCTGGTCGACCGAATGCGGACATTTGCGGTCCACGACTTGCTTGACTGAAATGGCTGGTCTCCAAGCCAATTGACGCCTCGCAGATAGATGTCACGGCACGCCAATTCCGACTTCGGGCCAACCACTATCTGACGGGTGGACGGCTTTATGCGAACCACATAGAGCGGCTCGGTCAAACCGCCTATTCCAAGGCGTCGCCGCTGTCCCACAGTGTAGTGCACGACACCTCGGTGCGTACCCAGCACTTTGCCCGAGCTGTCTATGATTTCACCTGGTTCCGCCGCCTTCGGGTGCAGGCGTTCGATCAATTCCCCATATTTTCCATCGGTGACAAAGCATATGTCCTGACTGTCCGGCTTGCCGGCCACCGACAGCCCGTATTTCCTGGCAAGCCGACGGGTTGCCTCTTTCGTCGGAAGCGACCCGAGCGGAAACCGGAGGAATTCAAGCTGCCTGAATGTCGTCGCGAACAGGAAGTACGACTGGTCCTTGGACGGGTCGACAGCGCAGTGCAGCTCGTCGACATGCCTTCCTTCGAAACGCTGAACATAGTGGCCGGTTGCGAGGCAATCGGCGTCAAGTTCAATCGCCATGTCCAGCAGCTCCGAAAACTTGATCCGTTGATTGCAGCGAATGCATGGCACGGGAGTGTAGCCCGCGACGTAGCTGTCGGCAAAATCGTCGATCACCTTCCGCTTGAACCGAGATTCGTAGTCGAGCACGTAGTGTGGAAATCCACACTTGTCGGCAGTTTGTCGGGCGTCGTGAATGTCTGCGCCAGCGCAGCAAGTGCCTTGACGTCGGACCATCGCTCCATGATTGTACAATTGCAGTGTGATGCCAACCACGTCGTACCCCTGCCGATGCAAATGCGCGGCCACCACGCTGCTGTCAACTCCACCCGACATGGCAACAACCACGCGCGTGTCTGCAGTTGGCTTGCAGAATCCGAGGCTGTTTCTGACAGCGTTCATTGTACGGTCCGCTCAACGTCTATTGACACCATTGCCGTTCCTGACGAGCATTCAATCTAGATGTCGCTTGGGGATTCGAAACAGATTCATGAAATTGAACGATTGCCACGAGTTTTCAACTGCAAACACGCTTTGATGTGCGCTTTTTGCGGAATTCTTGCGCGCAGCGACTGGATTCAACCCGTCTACCGGTTCACTCTGGGCAATTCAACAAGCGAATGGGGCGACTGGATGTCCGTTTGAGCGGAATTCGCGCATCGCTTCGCCAACCAATGCATTCCCGGCCGCGGCAAATCATTGCGTGCAGCTCAATTCTTGTGTGTAGAATCTTGGCGTCCGCAGGTGCCAAAAACGCATCGGAATTGGATATGGATGATCCGTGCCGCGCAGGACGATTCCGATGCAGGTTGGCATGGTTGAGTTGGAGGTTTGTTGCAGTGCATTCAATGGGTGTTGGCAAGCCCAGCTCGCGCCAGTTTTGAACCGGCGCCGAACCGGAACTTGCCGCCGTGAAGCGTCTTGGTCTCCGATTGCTCCAATGACCGAAGCGAGCGGGATTGCTCGAAACCACGTTGGTTTGAAAAGAGGCAGCCTCAAAGTCGACATCGAGTGCGGCAGTGCAGCCCGCCACAGAACTGCCATTGGGCTGTGTGTACCGGCACGATCGGCACAAGTGTAGAATGAACACTCGGCACTACAGGAAAGAAGCGATGAATTCGTCTGCAGACAATTCGGATGCCCCAGCGGTCCAAAGGGAGATGGCGGAGATTTGCGACCTCCTCAAGCGAGCGGATGTTGCCTATCACGATCAGGACGACCCGATAATCTCAGACGCCGAATATGACAGGCAAAGGCGACGACTGCGGGACCTGGAAGCGGCGCATCCCCATTTGAAGGCAACCGACAGTCCGACCGATAGCGTGGGTGCGGTTCCTTCGACCGGATTTGCAAAGGTGCGCCATTTGAAGGGAATGCTCTCGCTCGACAACGCTTTCACCGACGAGGACATGGTCGATTTCGTCAAACGCATTCGGAGGTTTCTCAACCTCGAGCCTCACTCTGAAGTGGAGTTCACTTCAGAGGTCAAGATCGATGGACTGGCCATTGCGTTGCTTTTCAAGGAGGGGATTCTGGTCAGGGCCGCAACTCGCGGAGGTGGCGAAATCGGAGAGGACGTAACTGAAAACATCCGCACCATTCGTGCAATTCCAAAACAACTTGAAGGGGCGCCGGACCTGATCGAAGTTCGCGGAGAGATCTACATGACGCACCGTGAGTTCCAGGCGTTGAATGAGAGACAGGCCCTGCAGATCAAGGAGGACGAATCCAGCGGACGCAAATCCTCTGCCAAGCTGTTTGCAAATCCCAGAAACGCAGCTGCGGGATCAGTGCGCCAGCTGGACGTTGGCGTGACTCAGTCTCGCCAGCTGGAGTTCCTGGCACATGGATGGGGAGAGGTGTCGGAACCGTTGGCATCAAGCCAGAACCGGGCAGCGAAAAGGTTGAGCGAAATGGGAATCCCGGTGAATCCCACATTCAGACGCTGTCGCACGGTCGAAGAGATGCTTGAGAGCTATCGTGCCGCAAAGGCTGAGCGGTCGGAGACCGGATACGACACTGACGGGGTTGTATTCAAGGTGGACAGCCTTGAACTCCAGAATCGATTGGGAAATTCCTCGAATGCACCGCGCTGGGCCATTGCCTACAAGTTTCCTCCCGAAAGGGCTTGGACCAGGTTGCGAAGAATTGACATCCAGGTAGGACGCACGGGCGCCTTGGCGCCAGTTGCCCGACTGGACCCGGTCCTTGTTGGTGGCGTGACTGTCTCAAATGTTACGCTCCACAACGAGGACTACATTGCCGGCAAGGATTCAACCGGTGGCGCGATTCGGGATGGCATCGACATTCGAGTCGAAGACTACGTTGAAGTCTATCGAAGTGGAGACGTAATCCCCAGGATTTCCACTGTCGATGTCAAGCGGCGCAAGGCCCAGTCAAGACCATTCGAATTTCCAAGGCGCTGTCCGACCTGCGGTGCGCGAGCAGTGCGTGCGGAGTCCGATTCGGTGCGAAGATGCAGTGGCGGCCTCTCGTGCAAAGCCCAGTCTCTTGAAGGGCTCAAGTACTTCGTTTCCAAGGATGCGCTTGACATAGATGGCTTGGGCGAGAAGGCAATCGAGGAATTCCATGAAACTGGAGAAATCACCCAGCCAGCCCACATTTTCACGCTTGCGGAACGCATAGCGAACAGCGGAAAGCCTTTGGAGGCCCGGCCTGGCTGGCAGAGGAAGTCGGTCGACAATCTCTTTCGCCAGATTGACAAGGCGCGCACTGTCGATTTCGCGCGCTTGCTGGTCTCGCTGGGAATTAGGCATGTCGGGTCTCAAACATCCGAGTTGATTGCAGAACACTACAGGAGCTGGCCTCTGTTTCTGGAAGGGATGAAAGGCGCCAGTGAATTGAGCGGCGCCCATTGGGATGAACTCGTTTCAATCGACGGAATTGGACCAGTCACCGCGAAGTCTCTGGTTGGCGCTTTCAACCATGCCGACTTCCTGCAGATGGTTGAACGGCTAACCGATCAGCTGGACGAAATCAGGGAACAGGAAACGAAACAGTTGGCAGACAGCTCGATTGCCGGCAAGGCCATCGTGTTTACGGGCAAGCTGAAATCGATGGCGCGAGCAGAGGCAAAGTCACGCGCGGAGGCGCTTGGCGCCAAGATTTACAGCACGGTGTCCAAGAAAATCGAACTGGTTGTGGCTGGCGAAGGCAGTGGCAGAAAGGGAAAGCGCGCCCAGGAACTGGGCATTGAGGTGTTGGGTGAAGAGGAATGGCTGCAACGTCTGGACCCAAATTGGATCGCCTCAGACGAGCATGAACAGAAGCAGGATCAATTGTCTCTGCCTTTGGAGGAAGAGGGCAGCCTGGAGCCCAATGCAAGAGATGTTTGAACTGTCATGTGCGTCAAGTCCCATTGTGGGTTGGCCAAGGAACCACAACTCGAAGCCGACTGCGAAGTGCAGTTCGGAGTGGACCACATTCCCGAAAGGCGGGTCTCCTGGGTAGGCCAACCAGGAAACGCATGACTCTCCGTGGTCGCCGCTACCAACTTATGGAAACACCAAGCATCACGCCATGCTCAACCGGTTGCCGGCCACCGGAGGGCTTGTGTCGCGTAGCGTCAAGATGCAACTCCAAGCGAGTTTTGTATGGCACTTCTGGCGACACCTTCCAGCCAATCCTCAGATCCTGTGAACCTCCATCCGCAGTCCTGAATCCAAAGTTGGGCGTGCCGGTGTATCCTCCACCAAAGGCGGGAAGTCCGTAGCCTATCTCGCCCTCCAGCCCGCTGGATGCAGCGGGTTGTCCGCTACCGGCATGGCCTCCAGCCATTTCTGCCATGGTGTCCGCTCCCAGCAGCACAGTTCTTGCACTGACAGAGTGCATTCCCACGCTCCGGCGCAGCGACATACCAATCCCGCGCTCACTCGTTGGGTCGGGGTCGTAGGTCAACCCTGCCGATGCGCCCCATTCGCGATAGTTCTCGTCGACATGCGCCAGCAGAACTCGACCTTGAACGTCCACTTCCCAGCCCGATGCAATGTCGGCATAGGCCAATCTGCTGTCCATTTCGAGGCCAAGGCCTCGCTC
>MKWU01002884.1_pt1 | contig 24053 bp, 18 predicted proteins | sample 809101 | NCBI WGS metagenome assembly MKWU01 (sample SAMN05860141, study PRJNA318959) | sponge metagenome | host: Aplysina aerophoba | place: Slovenia: Piran, Adriatic Sea, Gulf of Piran | collected 2013-05-07 | reverse complement strand
GCAAACACTTCTCGAAGGAACAGATTAAGCTGGTTTACCTTACATTGGATGGTTCTCCCCCAAGCAAAGAATCCTTGGGTAGCTTGCCTGAGAAGAATGTGAAATGTCTATCCTACAGCAAGCACATCATCAACTGGTTGGATGAGTGCATGAAGCTGCAGGAAGTTCAGCGCATTACTCCAATTCGCGAAATCGTATTTCAATACCGGGATTTGCTGAAAGAGTTGACCGGGCAATCCACAAACACGAGGTATCCCATGGAACTGAAAAAAATTTTGGAACAAGATAAAAACTACGAACTTATCCCTGATCTGGAAAACATGATTCTCGAATTCAAAGTTCATCTGCAATATGAATTCTGGGAAGAACTGAAGAAGCAAATTCTTGACCTGTCTGAAGTAGACGACTGGCATAAAACACAGGATGAAAATCATGTTCCATCGGAAGACAATATTCGTAACTACTATTCGTGGAAAACGGAACGCTATTTGTGGCAGACATTCGCTCTGGAAACTGTTTGGAAGCAATACGAGTTAGCGCTCATTACGGCTATAAAATACAGAACATATGCTGAACTAGATAAAATTTATTTTGGGTTTGAACTTTATAAAAACGGCAAACAAGTTGACTGGCGAAAAAAAGGGCTTAAAAATCCAGCAGATCAACTGGGAGATGGGTTCAAGTACGATGAGAATCACTGGCTTATTTGGAAATATTCAAAACAGGAGATAGGGTTTCCCGTTAAATATCCTAGCCCAGTGGTAGATGACCTGCTCAACAGTAATAAAAGAGAAGAAGTAGTCAAGGAGCTTGTGGGTGAGATAAGTGAAGCTATCAATAAACTGAAAAAAATTCCGAACTAATCGGAAAACATCCCCGCCACGCAGTATAACAAGGAAGGCCCCCATTGACCGATTTCTCCGACTATATCGTTTATGCCGATGAGAGCGGCGATCACGGACTTGTCAGCATTGACCCTGAATACCCCGTATTTGCATTGACCTTTTGCATAATCCGAAAAGAAAATTATATCGACGTTGTTGATCCTGCTTACAACGCTTCAAGTTCGACTTCTGGGGACACGATGCTGTTGTCTTGCACGAACACGAAATACGTAAAGAGAAAGGTGATTTTGCCTTTCTCATGACCGACAGGAAATTGCGTCATTTGGTAACTACTCACCCTATTCCCAACCTGGCCGGGCCAGAACCAGACAGGATGCCCACTTTTCGTCATTCCGCCCCCGTTCGTCATTCCCGCGAAGGCGGGAATCCAGTAGACAAAATTCCTTATAAGGAGTTGATTTATAGACTGGATTCCCGCTTTCGCGGGAATGACGAACGGGGACGGGAATGACGGGGGAGGCAGGAACCGCTATGCCTGCAAACCCATGTAGAAGGGAAAGGGGCGAGTAGTTACCTTCCCACTTAACCAATCCTCCCCAACGCCCGCAGGATCTTCTCCGGCGTAAACGGCTGTGAAGTCACCTCTGCCCCGAAGGGTTCGAGCGCATCGTTGATCCCGTTCATGACCGCGCCGCAGACTGCGATGATGCCGGCTTCGCCGCAGCCTTTGGCGCCCAGTTGCGTGGACTTTGTGGGTGTCTCGATATGATCGCATTCAATGTCCGGCATTTCCCCGGCCATGGGCAGCAGGTATTCGAACATGTTGCCGTTCAGTAACTGCCCGTTTTCATCGTAGATACATTCCTCATACAGGCTTGAACCGATGCCCTGGACGATACTGCCGCGCATCTGTTCCACCACCAGTTTTTCGTTGATGATGCGGCCGCAATCGTCCACCGTCCAGATTTTGTTCAACGTTACCAGGCCGGTATTGACGTCCACCTCCAGGGATACGCCCAGGGCGCAGTTGGCGTAGACCATGAGTTGTTCGCGCTGGCTGTAGTGGCGGGTGACGATCAGTTCCGGTTCAAACTCCGCCGGCAGTGTATGGGTATTGAAATGGACCGTATTGCCGATCTCCGCCAGGGATGAGACTTTCTCATTCGTCTCCAGGTTGAAGATCTCGCCGGCCCTGATAGCCAGGATGTCCGCCGGTTGTTCATGGATGGCAGCGGCTACCTCCAGTATCTTCTCCCGCATTTCCGTTGCCGCCAGCAGGCACGCCTCGCCCGCGATTGCCGTACTCCTGGAGGCCCAGGTGCCGCCGCCGAACGGCGTTGTTGCAGTGTCGCCCATGACGACGTTGATTTCATCCCGGGCAACGCTGAGCACATCGGAGACGATCGACGTCACTACTGCCTCGCCGCCCTGGCCCTGGTCGGTCAGGCCCGTCGCGCAGGATATGTTGCCGCCGGCTTCCAGGCGCAGGGTACAGGCGTCCCGGGAACTGATGGGCGCGCCCCCCGCGGCATACAGGGCAGGGCTGGGAGAGGTGCCCTCCACGACGGTTGCGAGGCCGATACCCTGATAGATCCCCTTGTCACGCCCTGCATCCCGTTCCTGCTGCAGCCTGTTGTAGTCCATCATCCGTAACAATTTATCCAGCGAGGCCTGTTGCGACAGGCACTCAAGGTATTCGCCGGAAATACCGGTAACGGGATACGCGTCATCCCTGAACAGGTTGCGTTTTCTGATCTCTGCCCGGTCGAGACCCGTCGCCCTTGCCGCCGCGTCCATCAGTCCCTCCGCCACCAGGCTGGCGACAGGCATGCCCACGCCGCGATACTGGCCGGTGCTGACCTTGTTCTGGTAGACCAGCGAGGCATTGGCCCGGTAGTGTTTCAGGTCGTAGGCCAGCGGCGTACAGATAGCGACCAGCAGGGGTTCGATGACGCTGGTGCGGGGATGGATCAGGTAAGGCCCGGCGCCGGCCAGGTCGTCCACTTCCAGGGCCTGTATCTTGCCGTCGTTATTGACCCCGATGCGCGCCTTGACCCGGTGTCCCCGGGCATGGATATCGGAAACAAACGACTCCAGCCGGTCAGCGACGAATTTGACCGGCCGGCGGATCAGCATGCTGATGGCAGCGGTCGCGATCTCGTCGGAATAAACGTGCAGTTTCAGGCCGAAGCCGCCGCCGATATCCGGACAGATGATGCGCACGTTCGCTTCGTTCAAGCCCAGTTGCCTGGCGTAAATATAGCGCTGGATATGGGGCACCTGGCTGGTCAGGTACAGGGTCAGGTAGCGTTTGGCGGGGTCATAATCGGCAATGGCGCCGCGCGGTTCCAGCGTCACGCCGGTTTGCCGCTCCACCCGGAAAGTTTTCTCTATGACTACATCTGACCCGGCCAGGGCCTCATCCACTTCACCGGCATCGATGTTGATTGACCAGGCGACGTTGGTTCCGAGATCGGGATGAACCAGGGGCGCATCCGGTTTCAGGGCCGTCTCCGGGTCGACTACAGCCGGCAGTTCCGCATAATCCACTTCAACCAGTTCCGCCGCATCCTCGGCAACGGCCCTTGAACCGGCCACCACGGCCGCTACCGGTTCACCCTGCCAGCGAACAATGTCCGCCGGCAGCGCGGCCTGCGGCGCGCTCTTCATCTCACCCAGGTTGGTCAGTTGCGCAGTCCAGGGCTGGCAGACAGTAGCAATATCCCGGCCGGTGATAACGTGACTGACACCACTGACTTCCCGGGCCGCCGAGGTATCAATGCTGACGATTTTTGCATGGGCGTAGGGACTGCGTACGTAACAGACATGCAGCATCCCGGTCAAGGTGATGTCATCCAGGTAACGGCCCCGCCCCTGGATGAATTTGCGGGCGTTAGGCCTGGGCAGGACCGGGTCGGTAATGCAGGGATCAGGCATCGGTTTGCTTCGCTGCTATCTCTTCAATAGCGTCGACGATCGCGTGGTAACCGGTGCAGCGGCAATAGTTGCCGGACAGGAAAGCCCGGATCGATTCCCGGTCGGTCGCCGCGTGCGTGTCCAGAAACTCCGCCGCGGAGATCAACATGCCGGGGGTACAGAACCCGCACTGCGCCGCGTTATGCCTGAGGAATGCCTCCTGCAGGTCGGCCAATTCCCCGCTGTCCGTGACTCCCTCGATGGTTTCGATGGAATGTCCGTGCGCCTGCGCCGCCAGGGTCAGGCAGGAACGGGCGATACGGCCGTCGAACCTGACCGTACAGGCGCCGCAGATACCCTGCTCGCAACCGACGTGGGTGCCGGTCAGCCCCACCCGGTGACGCAGGAAGTCCGCCAGGCTTTCCCGCGCCGGCGCCTCGGCCTCTACCAGCGCGCCGTTGACCGTAATTGCAACGGAAAAATGCGCTTCCTTAGCCATACAATTCCTCAATAACCTCCCTCAGGTAGTGTTTAGCCAGATGCCGCTTCATCTCCGTACTCATATTGCTGTCGCCCGTTATCTCAACGTCTTCATCCACCGCGGCGAGCGCCTGTTCGACCAGGTCTGCCGTCAGGGTCCTGTTTACCAGCAGTTGCGCGACCCCGGCGGCCGGCACGGGGGTGTTTGCCACCGCAAAGAATACCGGGCTGAAGGAAGTAAACACCCCGTCTTCAAGTTCTGCGTTGACCACCAGGCCGGTTGCAGCGAAATCACCCCGGCGCCGTACAAACTCGCGCAAGGCGCATACGGTGGTCTCGGCGGCAAGAGGGAAGGCGATCGACGTCATCAGGTCGTTTTCCTGCAGGTCGGTTTCATACAGGTCCCTGAAATAATCACGGGCGCGCACGACCCTTGTACCTTGCCTGTTTTGTATCGTGATACCGGCGTCCAGGGCGACACAGCAGGCCGGCAGTTCAGAAGCGGGGTCAGCCAGCGATACGTTGCCGCCGATCGTGCCCCGGTTGCGCACGGCCGCATGGGCCACGTGCCGGATTGCGGTTGCCAGCAGGGGTGTGTGCCTGGCAACGAGTTCGGATTGCTCAAGTTCTGCGTGCCGCGTCAGCGCGCCGACGCGCAACATGCCGTCTTCCACTGAGATTCCCTTGAGTTCATCCAGGTCATTGATGTCGATGAGCATATCGGGCGCGGACAGGCGCATGTTCAGGGTGGGATTAAGGCTCTGTCCGCCCGCAAGGATCTTGACGAAGCCTGCCGGCTGTTCCAGCAGTTCCAGGACCTGGTCCACGGTCTCGGCCCTGACGTAGTTGAATTGTGCGGGTTTCACAGTCAGTCAGCCTTTACTTTTCCGGGGACAGATTTAAATCTGTCCCCCGTTCCCTGCGCTTCCTTCTATTGCCAGACATACGTTCCGGGCCAGTTGTTCCCAGATGGCATCGGCCTTTTTCATCATCATACCGGCCCCGTATTTGCCGAGGCGGCCGGTGATGGATGATTCCGAACTGCAATAGACCTCGGTGGACCCGTCGTCGTTGGCGCGCAGGCGCACGACGTTGTGCGCGGTCAGCGTGCTGGCCCGGGTGCCTTCCTCGCCGCGGGTCTTGGAGATGATTTCAACGGGCGGCGTTTCTTCGATGATTTCCAGGTCCAGGTTGAACTTCGCAGAGATCGGCCCCACCTTGACGGCCACCCGGGCCTTGTAGCGGGTTGCATCGACAGCAGTGATCTCCTTGCAACCGGGGATGCACGGCGCCATCTTTTCCGGGTCTTTGGCAAAATCCCAGACGGTTTGCGCGGGCGCCTGCACTGTAAATGTCTTTTCAACTTTCATCGATTCTTCTCCCCGGTTGACAGGAGTCTATTTTTTACCGGCCGCATAAGCAACCGGATTGTTCGGGTTAGCGGCGTGGGATTGGTATGACAGCAGGGAGCCGATTTGCGAGCGGCATCTCTGCTTGTTAAACTGGAAAGATTACCAGGATTAAATGAGGCTAGCGATAAATACCATGTTTACCGGATTCGATGGAACGATACGCCGATCCCCGTTGTTGTTCCGTTTCTGTCTTTGCCTTGGTCTGGCTGTCAGCGTTTCCGTGTCGGCCGATGATGAGGAAAGACACACGCACGGCGGGATTGAGGAAATCGTCACCATCGGCACGCGCACCTCGGCACGGGTCATGGCTGATGCAGCAGTCCCGGTTGACGTATTCACACTGCCGGACCTTGAAAGCGTCAATTCGTCAGACATGGTGGATGTGATCAACACCATTGTCCCGTCGTTCAACGTTACCCGGCAGCCTATCTCCGACGGTGCAACCTTCATACGGCCGGTCAGTATGCGCGGCCTGGATTCGCACCATACCCTTGTGCTCGTCAACGGCAAACGGCGCCAGCGCGCGGCGTTGATGCAACTGGGCGGTTTCGGCGCGCACGGTCCCGATATCGGCAGTATTCCCTCCATTGCATTGTTGTCCGTGGAAACGCTCAGGGACAGCGCCGCGGCCCAGTACGGTTCCGACGCCATCGCCGGCGTCATCAATTTCAACCTCAGGGACAATCGCTCCGGTTTCGACCTGCGCACCAAGTACGGCGGCTACACGGAGGGCGATGGCGAGGAGATCACCATCGAAGCCAACGCCGGACTTCCGCTTGGCAGCGAGGGGTTTATCAGCATAAGCGGACAATATTCGGATACCGATCCGACCAGCCGTTCCCAGCCGTACGATATTCCCATCGGCAGCTCGGGCCTGACGCCGCTGCAAGCCACCCGCAGCCGGTTGACGGTGGACGGTGTGACCTATTACGGGCCCGATGCCTTTACTTACAGCTATGGCGCCGGCGGTACGATAGAACAGGTGCTGCCGGGCAGCGACGGCATACCGGACGATCTTGACACACGCTTCGCCGACAACTTCACCGGGGTGGGGGGGGCGCGTGAATTCGACAGCCCGGCACAGGTATGGGGGCAGCCTGAGCGTGAACAGGTGCTGTTTTTTGCCAACGCCGCGCTACCGGTCACGGAGACGTTCGAACTGTATGGTTTCGGCAACTACGCCGAAAAGGACCAGACCGGGGGTTTCTTTTACCGGCGCCCCGGCGTCAGCCAGTTATTGCCGTTGCGGCTGGCGGATGGTTCCATCTACGACCCCCGGACCAGCCTGTACCCTTCCGGGTTTACGCCGCAGTTTTCCGGGAAGGCTGTCGATTACAGCGTCATCGGCGGCCTGCGCGGCGAATTTGCCGGCGGCCTGGCACTGGACCTGTCGGCGAACTATGGTTTCAACGAGATCCGTTACCGGATTGGGAATACGCTGAATCCGTCGCTGGGCCCGGAGACGCCGACCCGATTCCGGCCGGGTACCCTGGGCAATGAAGAGATGGCAGTGAACGCCGATTTCGTCTGGCCCCTAGAGCTGGGTTTCAGCGGGCCGCTGAACGCCGCCTTCGGTTTCGAGTACCGCCGCGAGCGCTACAGAATCGGTGCAGGCGACCCGTTGTCGTATGCAATAGGACCGTTTGCCGCGCCCGATCCATTTAATTTCGAGATTACCCGGGTTGAGGCCGACGCCGACCCGGATGACGGACTGACCGGTGTCGAGTGCCGCATACCCGGCCTGGAAGCGACCGGCTCGCTATGCCCTGCCGGCGATCCCGTCAATAACGCGGTACCGGTGGGCTCCAACGGTTTCCCCGGTTATTCACCGGGGTTTTCCGGATCGCTGAGCCGGAACAACTATGCCGGCTACGTCGATTTCGAAATGGACGTGACCCCTGAGTGGCTGCTCAACGCCCAGGCGCGGTTCGACCATTTCAGCGACTTCGGTGATGTCGCGACCTGGAAGCTGGCGACCCGTTACCGTCTCGGCGACCGTATCAACCTGCGCGGTTCCGTCGGCACGGGCTTCCGGGCGCCGACGCCGGGCCAGACGTCGACAACCAATGTCTCGACGCGGGTTGACCCGAACGGCCTGCCCATGGCCGAGGGTGTATATCCGGCCACGCACCCGGTTTCCGCCTTGTTCGGCGCGCGTCCGCTGGACGCCGAAGACTCGACGTCCTATAACCTGGGGGTGGTTGCAGAGCCGCTGGACAACCTTTCCCTGACCCTGGATTACTATCACATCCGGCTGGACGACCGCATCGTACTGTCATCACAGTTCGCAGTGACGCCTGACCTGGTTGCACAACTCAGGACGCTGGGCGTGCCGGGCGCCGAGACCATTGCCCAGGTACGCTTTTTTACCAACGACGTGGATTCCAGGACCCGCGGCGTTGACCTGTCAGTGGCATTTGATTTTAGCGCCTTCGGTGGCGCCAATTCGGTGCACCTGCTCGGTAACCATAACAAGACCCGGCTGCTTGAACGGGGACGTTTCGTCAATGCAGAGGCGCAATTTGACGTTGAGAACGGCGCCCCGGATGTACGCGCGGTGGCAACCCTGCATCACGACCGGGAACATCTAAGCCTGTTGTTGCGCGGACGCTATTACGGCGGCTATGAAAACACCAGCACTGCCGACCTGTCCAGGATCCAGCAATTCGGTTCACGCTTCATGCTTGACGCTGAGGCGACCTGGCGTTTCGGCGCGCGTTATTCACTGACGCTGGGTGGGAGAAACCTGTTCGACACCTACCCCGGGCGGGGCGAGTTCGAAACCTGTTGCGGCCGTATCTATCGCAGCGATTCCGTGGTGCCCTGGCAGGGGACCTCGCTGTATTTACAGTTGCTGGTATCGATGCCGTAACCGGACTTGTCCACGAGTAGACAGGAGCATTGCGCCAGAGAGTCAGGACGACAGCTGGTAAACTTTCTGCGTTAATCTGCGTCATCTGCGGATTGCATGGCTTTCAGCACCCGTTCCGGTGTGGCAGGGATCTGGTTCACCCGCGCCCCCACTGCATTCTTGATGGCGTTGGCGATGGCCGGGGCGGGTCCCACTGCGCAGATCTCGCCGACCCCCTTGGCGCCGTACGGCGCTGATTCTTCAGCCTCTTCAATCAGTAACGAGTGGATTTTGTACGGCGCATCAGCCATGCCGGGTATCTTGTAATCCATCATGGTCGGGTTGATCATGCGGCCGTTGTCCCACAGCATCTCTTCGGTCAGGGCGTAACCCAGCATCTGTACGATTCCGCCCTCAATCTGGCCTTCCACCGAGGCCTTGTTGATTGCCTTGCCCACGTCGTGGGCGGCCCAGTACTCCAGCACTTCCACCTGCCCCGTCACCTCATCCACTTCCACCTCCGCGACCTGGGCGCCGAAGGTGAAGATGCCGATCGCGTCGGGCATCAGCGCAAACCCTCGCAGCAGCATGCGTTTGGGGTCCATGCGGTCTTGCGGCGTGTACAGCCAGTTATGGGTGCCCATGATGGGGCCCCCTTCCTGCCACAGCGCCCTGCCGGCAATCGCGGCAAACGGCAGCGCCGCGTCCGGGACGCCTTTCACGCCGACGACACCGCCCTGCCTGAGCTCCAGGTCCGCGCTGTTGCATTCCAGTATCTCCCCGGCATGACGGTAGATCTGTTCCCGGACATCGTCCCCGGCTTTTTTAACCGCGTTGCCGATGACGTAGGTGTTGCGGCTTGCCGAAGTCTGGAACTGGTAGGGGGACGAATCCGTATCCGGCGCGGCAAAGTTGACCTGGTCCATATCCAGGGCCAGGGCGGCGGCTACGATCTGCGTGAATATGGTATCCGAACCCTGGCCGATATCGACCGCCCCGCAGTTCAACGTGACGCTGCCGTCTTCATTCAACAAGACGTTCGCCCCGGCGCCGGCCAGGCCGGAGATATGGCTCATGCCGGCCACGCCGATGCCGCGTTTTTTACCAGGCCTGGCAGGTGTCCCGTGCAGGCGCTTGCCGGCCCAGTCTGAGGCGTCCCGCACCTTTTCCAGGCAGGCCTTCATGGTGGCCTTCTCGATGGTCTTGCCGCAGAAAAATTTATCGTCCTGCTCCAGCGCGTTGGCAAGGCGCAGTTCCACAGGGTCCATCCCCAGTTGCTCCGCCAGGTCATCCAGCTGGGATTCACTGGCAAACGTAGCCTGGGGGTTGCCGAACCCGCGGAACGCGCTGGCGCGGGACAGGTTGGTGTATACCGACCAGGCTTCCACCCGCATGTTCGGGATCCGGTACGGTCCCTGGCTGAAAAAAGCCGCCACCGGGGAGACTTCCGGGCTCTCATCGGCATAGGCGCCGCCGTCGAGGACGATGCGGCAATCACGGGCCACCAGGGTGCCGTCCTTCGTAGCGCCGGTTTTCATGTAAATCCTGCCGCCGTGACGGCGTTTCATCATGGTCATGTCGTCTTCCCGGGAAAACGTCAGCTTGACCGGGCGGCCCGTCGCCTGCGCCAGCAGCGCGGTAATGGGCTGGTTGGTAAACTCACACTTGCCGCCGAAGCCCCCGCCGATGCGCGGGGCAATGACCCGCACCTTCGACATGGGCAACCCCATCGCCAGGGCGGTGTACATCTGGGAGCGGGCGACGCCTTGCGTTGACGTCCAGACTGTGACCTTGCCGTTGCCGTCCATTTCCGCCACGGTAGAACTGGGTTCCATATACATGTGGTACTGGGCCGGTACCTGGTATTCGTCTTCCACGATGACGTCGCATTGGTCCCAGGCCGAACTGGGGTCGCCTTCCATGAACTCGGTGAAACAGATTGCGTTCGGCTCCCGGGGCAGTTCATACATGGTGGGGTATTCGTCGCGTTGTTCATGGATGACCGTCGCGCCCGGTTTCAATGCCTCTTCAATATCCGTCACGGGTTCGAGTTCTTCGTATTCAATCTCGATAAGCCGCAGTGCCCGCCGCGCCGTTTGCACATCGATTGCCGCCACGGCCGCAACCGGTTCGCCGCTGTAGCGGACCTTGTCCCGCGCCAGGGGAAGCTGGTCCTTGATGAACATGCCGATGTAGTTGTGCGGCAGGTCCGTTCCCACCAGTACCGCCTTGACGCCGGGCAACGCCCTGGCTGCGGAAGTGTCGACAGACAGGATCCTGGCGTGGGCGTAATGGCTGCCGAGCAAGGCCGCGTGCAACATGCCGGGACGCGTAATGTCGTCCGTGTAAATGGCCCTCCCGGACGCCTTTTCCGGTCCTTCAATGCGCGGGACGGAGGCCCCGATAATCGGGTTAACCTGCATATTGTCCGCCATGTTTGCACTCATGCCTGCTCTCCTTCTGTTACAAGGGGACGGAATTCAATTCCGTCCCCGTACCAGGTTGAATTTCGCCCCCGCCCTGCGCCGCTGCCGAAGGGGACAGAATTCAATTCTGTCCCCGGTCAGCATCGACCAATGATAATACCGCATCGGCTATTTTCACATAACCGGTACAACGGCACAGGTTGCCGCTCAGTTCGTCGCGGATTTCATCCAGAGTCGGGTCCGGGTTTCTGTCGAGCAACGCTTTTGCGGCGATCACCATACCGGGTGTACAAAATCCGCATTGCATACCCTGGTATTCTATAAAAGCCTGTTGTACGGGATGCAGTTCGCCGCCAGTTTCCAGTCCTTCGATGGTGGTGATCTCCCGGTCCGTTGCCGCTACTGCCAGCGTCAGGCAGGCGCGCATGGGCAGGTCGTCAATCAATACCGTACAACTGCCGCATACACCGTTGTTACAGCCGCATTTTGTCCCGGTCAGGGAGAGTTGTTCGCGCAGCACCTGCAGCAGGGTCCGGCGCGGGTCTGCGAGTACATCATGGCAGTCGCCATTTATGGATAATGTCACGGCTTTCTTATTAGTCATAATTTTCTCTCAGGTAAGCCATACTTGCCGGATCCTGTCCGGAGTAAACGGTATATGGCGCAGGCGCTTGCCGGTCAGTACGGCAAAGGCATTGGCCACGGTTGCCGGCGCCAGGATTGAGCCGGTTTCACCCACGCCGGTGGGCGCACTGTCGCTGTGCAGCAGTTCTACATGGATAACCGGCGCGTCCGCCATCCGCATAACGGAGTAATCATGGAAATTACGTTGTTGTATCAAACCGTTTCTGATGGTGACGCGTTCCGACAGGGCATAACCCAGGCCGTGGATCATAGCGCCCTCCAGTTGCGCCCTGACGTTGTCGGGCTGGATGGCCAGGCCGACATCGGCTGCAATCCAGACGTTGTGGACGATGATTTTTTCACTCGTGTGATCACAGGAAATCTCGGCTATCGCCGCGGCGACGGTATCCACGTAGTGGGTATAGGCAATGCCAAGCGCACGACCCGGCCGCGCACGTGTCCAATCGGCCATCCCGGCAACGGTCTCGATAATGCGCCTGCCGCGTGCCGACTTATGCAGGAGCCGCAGGCGAAGGTCAACGGGATCGATGTTTCGCTGCGCGGCTATTTCATCCAGAAAGGATTCGATGGCCAGGTTGTTGGGTGTCGCGCCCACGCCGCGCACGGGATAGAGGCGTACACCCGTGTCCATGGGAATATGCTCGACCAGGCGTTGGGGCAGGTCGTAGGCGTCGCCGATGGAACGATCCATGCCGTGATGTGAAGAACCCAGCATGGACGTGATGGGGACTTTGCCGAATGCCTCGTAACTGGGCCGGTCCAGCAGTTTGATGGCCTCATCACTGGCCACCCGATGCTGCCACGCGCAGATTTTACCCTGGTCGTCGACCGCGGCGCGCAGGAAATGGGCCGTCATGGGCTTGAGGTGCCCGCTGCGGAGGTCATCCTCCCGGGTCCAGACCACTTTCACCGGTCGCCGTAGCAGCTTCGACAGCCAGGCCGCATCGACTACGAAATCCATAGAGGGCACAGTGCGCCGGCCAAACCCTCCGCCCAGCAGGGAGCGGTTGAGTTTGACGTCGTTCCCGGGGATATCCAGGATTTTGGCAACCGCGTCGACTGTATTTGCCGGCGCCTGGGTCCCTGCCCAGACCTCGGCTTTCTTTCCGGCGTCGGTGACCGACACCACCGCGTTCAGCGGTTCCATCTGCGCGTGGTAGACGTAATCCGTCCAGTATTCTGCCGAACAGACCCGTGTTGCTTCGTCCGCCGGTGTAGACATATCATCCTGCGCATCCCGTGAAACCCTCGGCTCAAGGGCAACCTGTCCCCGACCCGGTGCGGCAACGTCACCCTGCGTGTCTCGTAGAGTACCCGGTTCGAGGGCATTCTGTCCCCGCTCCAGCGAGGTAATGTCACCCTGTACGTCCCAGGGAAAACCGTTCCGTGACAGGTCCCGCGCCGCCGCTCGGTGTTCCTGCATCGATTCGTCGCTGTTGAAGTGGCTCATGCCTTCCACTTCATGCCAGGAGATTTCAAGCCTGTCGCGTGCTTTCAGGGCAGCCGGATAGCTGGTGGCGACGACCGCTACGGATTCAGACCGTTTGATCACGTCAATAATGCCGCTGATACTGCGCGCGTCGCGTTCATTGACGGCGCGCAAGGCAGCGCCTTCAACGGGCGCCCTGGATACCGCAGCGTAAACCATACCCGCAGGCCGGGCGTCCATGCTGTATTGCGCCGTTCCGGTAACTTTCCCGGGCAGGTCCCGGCGGGGGACGTTCCTGCCCACCAGCCGATAATTTTCCCTGGCCTTGAACTGAATCGGTTGGTTGTCAAGGGTTCCCGCGGATGCGCCAATCTCGCCAGGGGTCTCTCCCGGGGCGGCGCTGTCAGCGGAGATATGCGCGAACGCGGCGATCTCGCCGTAACTGATACTGCGTCCGGATTTGTCGTGTATGACCAGGCTGGGCGCGGTCCTCAATTCCGCTACGGGTACGCCCCATTTCCCCGCGGCGTTTTCCAGCAACACCTGTCGCGCGTCACGGCCGAACCTGCGCAGGCGCTCATAGTAATTGGCGACTGTTCTGCTGGAGGTGGTAAAAATCCTGTTGAAGAACAGGGGATCGCCATAGACCTCGCCGATGGGCGGGGAGGATTCAATGCGCACGTCATCCCATTCCACGTCCAGTTCCTCCGCGACGATGACGGGCAGGGCAGTCATGACGCCCTGCCCCATTTCCGCAGCGGGATTGATAATGGTCACCGTCCCGTCGGGAGAAATGCGTACGTAGGCGTTGAACTCGGCCATCGCCGGCCCCGGAGTAGGGTTCGACTCGGCAGCATATGTGCCGCCGTTACCGAAAAAACCGGCAAAGGCGAAGCAAAAGGTCAGCCCTCCGGTCTGTTTCAAAAATTTCCGCCGGCTCACACCATAATTCAGGTTTAAGCCGTCATTCAGGGTTAAGTCGTCATCCAGGTTTAAGTCGTCATTCTGGCGGAAGCCAGAATCCAGTGGAATGACATGCAGCCGCGTGGATTCGCTGGATTCTGGCTTCCGCCAGAATGACGTTTTACGGCAGTACGACGACTTCGAATTCAATATTTCGCTCACCCAACTTCCCGCAGTTCGTCCACGGCCCGCTGCAACAGTCCCGGGATGATCATGCGCCGGTACTCTGCACTGCCGCGCACGTCATCGACAGGGTCGGCGGCCTCCATCAGTTTCCGGCCTGCCTGCCTGATTGTCTCCCCGGCCAGGTCCGAACCCGTCAGAATTTCATCTACTTCGGTCAGGTGCAAGGGTGTCGGACCCACCGAACCGACCGCCACCCTGGCGTAACTGCATGCGCCTGCATCCAAGACCAGCACCAGGGAGATGGAAACAGTGGCGTAATCGCCGTGGGTACGGCTGAATTTAAGGTGTCTGGCCCCGGCGCCGGAAGGCTCAACGGGTAGCATCACTGCGCTGAGGATCTCGTCCTCTTCCAGGGAAGTTTCCAGGTAGTCCAGGAAAAATTCATCAGCCGGGATCTGTCTTGTCCCCGACTGACCGGCCGCTACCAGCACGGCATTGGCTGCGACCAGGGCGCCGGGAAAGTCGGCATTTGGATCGGCGTGGCAGATCGCCCCGCCGATGGTGCCCATGTTACGGATTGCCGGATGGGCTATCTGCCTTGCGGCATCCCTGACGACGGCCGCGTTGCCCGTCAGCCTGCCATCCACGGCAATCTGCGCGTGGGTCGTCATGGCGCCGATACGTAATTGATCACCAGTTGCCGTAATACCGGCAAGTTCATCGATACGGCGCAGTCCGATAAGCGTCGAAGGCTCAACCAGGTCCGCATTCAGCATGGCCACCAGGGTGGCGCCGCCGGCGAGACAACGGGCCTCGTCGTCGCCCGCAAGAATCTCAAGCGCTTCGGACAGGCTGGTGGGTTCGACGTATTTCATGGGTTGTCCTGTTACTGAGCGTTGTTAGGCTGACTATAAATATCCTATCATAATCGCCGCTAAGCCACTTGTTCGAATCAATGGGGTCAGACTCGATCGATTTCTTAATTTGGGACACCCATAAAATAGAGAATCAGGACAACATAAATTTATGGGTGTTCTAGATTGCGTGCTATCACAATCACTGTTAAGCCACCTGTTTTGGATCAGAGTGCAATCATGGTTACAGCGAGGTAAATTATTACGCGTCGGACAGCAGTTCAGGTTTCTTTAAGGCTGTCTGTGTCATGGTCGGAACGCTTTTGCCAGTTGGTCGCCACACTTTAAAAGGGCGATTCTTCTCCTCTTGCCGCGCAACTGGATTATTTCAGAACGAAGCCTCCTGAGGTCATTTTTTTGGATAGTCTTGCCATGTACTAAAACCGGAATAAATTGAAACGGAATGCTTTTTTTGAGCCAGTCGTCCGCAGCTTTCGCGCCACCTTCGAGCTGCTTCCTGACGGCAGTAACGCTCTTCACCCTACCGCTCTTCAACTCGATGGGCGCTACCCACCTGGTGTTATTTTCTTCGCCGATAAACAGGTAATCACATCGATTTTGATCATCCTGAACTTGATGATTCCGGCAATCCATATCAATCACGACGCGCTTTGGCGGCGCGCCAACCAAGCTCATCTTGCAACCATCTCTATCGCAGCGGTCAGCGCTGCAGCAATCAGGAACTGTACGAGACAATCCCCTTACACGTCCCTTCATCCGTGTTCAATATCCTGGATTCGATTAAATATGTTTACGCTCTCGTTATACAGCGATTCGCTTACTTCGTCGTAATCGGTTGGATAGAGGCCTGTTTCATCATCCAGTTTCACTTCCTCCACTACGGAACCCTTTGGGCGGTTCTTCTTCTTGAATAACCATGCCCCCACCTGGTCGGGGCGTAGCGCACAATCTCCGTGTTCCAGCTTATCCCGCTCGCCAGAAGGAAGTCGGGAACGCCGCACTATGTTCGCGAGTTCCTCAAGCACCCATTCACTGTGTGTGGTAATAAGTACCCTGACGCCCGATTTAACCAACGCCGCAAGCTGGCGTATGAATTCGACCTGCATACCCGGGTGGAGGTGAGACTCCGGTTCCTCAACTATCAGCAGATTACCGGGTCTGATCCTGTGGCGCAGGTATAACACCACCGGCGCCAGTTCCGACACCATGGAGGAGGCATTTAATAGCGGCAGTTCGTCTTTCCATCCTGTCGGCTGATAAGTGAAGCGAGGGTAGCCTGTTGTAGCCGCCCAGTCTACACGCACCGAGCCCTCTAAAATCGCTTTTTCGATCTGTGCGGCATGACAGTTCCAGGATTCCTCATGCCGGTATGGAGGTCGGTCGATTTCAATCAGTTGTTCAAGAAAATCCGCCAGCACGCCCGACAGCATGGGCGCGCGCGCAGCTGGGCGCACACCAGCCATCGTTGCTCCTTCGATCAGCGCGCTGACGACCACTCTATGCGCATGCATCACTCCGGTTCGGTCGGCGGGGAGATAGAAAGCGCGAAGATTTAATGGGCCGAAGAGATAAGGCTTGATGAAGTCGGCTATAGTACTGATCAAGGGCCAGCAAGAGCTTCGGATTTCCGGATCATTTATATCAATATCTGGGCCATGTGTTATATCAGAAAGGTGACTAATAAGTTCACTGAATTGTTCCTTAAGTTCAAAGTAACGATCTCCTGGAAATCCAATACCCTCAGGCACCATTGTTTCAAAGATCGTTTTTTGTGACCTGATCGTCAGCCTATGCTCAAGAGGTTGTGTATCGTCTGAGAAATGACGGCGAATAGCAACCTGCGCCCCGGTTCTACTTGATTTTCGAACCAGTCTGTCAATACCGTCGACGCCAAAGCACCTGCGAATTTCGTGACCAAGAGGGCCACCTTGTGTGTTGAATATCCATTGAACCGGTTCTGTAATCTGCTCAGGAATAACAAAAGACTTCTGGTCAGGTGGTGTTTGACTGTTTCCAAACAAATCGTGCATTCGGGTCCCATCACTGAGCTCCTGCTTTGCCCAGGTAAGAAGAGCATCAACCGGCGCGCTGGATAGAACGTCTTCGTGTTTTCTGGATATTCGAGCCTCACGGCGCCCCTGGTCTGGTCCATTCGTACCGCCGGTATACAGGGCTCGCCAGATCTGATCAGGGCGAAGAGGTTCCAGTCTCTTCGCTTCACTGAAATACCGGTGCAACGCGTAACTCAGGACAGCCATCCAGGATTTCCCGGTGTTGCTCGGACCAACGAAGACCGTGAAAGGACGCAACTCGATATTAGCCTGAATGATCGGCCCGAAATCAGTCACTTCAAGTTCGAGCGACCCTTCGTTCATGTAATCACTCATATTTCCGTCCCGAAATCGTGGTTTGATTGTTCAACACTGTTTACAGCGTCATGCCGCTCACTGCGTCAGGTTTCATGCTACTCCATTAAAGACTAGAATGCACTCGTGACGATGATAATGGCAACAGTAAAAACGACATGAAACTCGAAGACCTCCAGGCCAACAGCACGGTCGAAGGCATTCTTTCCAATGAGACCGTCACCGTAGTCAACGTTCGCTGGTTCGGTTCCGAGGCGCTTGAACTGACCTACAAGACGGCTGCGGGAAAGGTCACAAACGAGATACTGTTTCGACAGCCACAGGCTGCCCTCCAACTGGATTGGAAATACCAGCATCACCTGGTACAGCCCCGATAACCATTGGCAGGTGACCGGTTTTGTCAGGAACTTCACCGACAGCCGAGCCCAGAACAGCGCGTTCGACCTGGCGATTGTCGATGGCTCGGACGAGCAGTCCTTTGAGAAGCCGCGCCGTTATGGAGTAAGCCTGCGTTACACCTACTAGACCGTATATCTCACCAGACTGGGGACGGAATTTAATTCCGTCCCCATGTAGTGGTCAGGAATCAAAAAAGTTCAGTACGATCCGCTCGAATTCTGCCTGGTGCTCCACCTGGGCCCAGTGGCCGCAGCGCTGGAAGATGTGCATACGTGCGTTCTGTAACTTCTTGAGCAACTGCAGGCCCACTTCAAGTGCGCCGCCTTTGTCTTCCTGGCCCCAGACCAGTAACGTGGGACAGGCGATCCGGTCCAGTTCCGCATAAAGGTCGCGGTGCGGCAGTCCCAGCAGGCGCATCTGCCCCGGGTCCTTGCTTGCCTCGAAACGTTCCTGCAGGGTTTCATCGGTGACCCAGGATGAATCGTACAACAGGCTTTCCACCAGGCGCCGCATCTTCTCCAGGGTCGGTCCTTCCCCGCCATAGTACGTGATGATGTTTTTCAGCGCTTCCTGGGGCTGCGGCTGGATGACGATGCCTGCAGAAGTGGGCTGGCTGCCGATAAGCACCAGGTGTTTGATCCTGTCCGGGTATTGCAGTTCCAGACCCAGGGCGGCCTGTCCGCCCAGAGAGTTGCCGATGATGTCCACGGCGCCCTCTATACCCAGCGCCGACAGGAAACCGTCAATCATCTTGCCCATGAAATCGAAAAAGTCCTCGGTGGAGCCGTCGGGAAATCCGGATTTACCGTAGCCCGGCATATCCATCATGACCATGCGGCGCCTGGCGCCGGTAATGACCGGGATGTTCTGCTTGAAGTTGCTCCAGGCAGTAGCCCCGGGACCGCCGCCATGCAGGCACAAAATCGGCTCGCCTTCACCGACGTCGTTGTAGTGGATGTTCACTCCCTGCACGGTCACGAACATACTGGTGGATGCCTCTGTTATATCAGTCATTGTTGTATGTATCTCCAGGTTATTATCATCCCAATTCTGCCACAATTTGTTTCACGGCCCTGAAAATATTCCGGTATCCCGTGCACCGGCACAGGTTGGCCGAGAGCATGCCGGTGATCTCCCCGTCCGCCGGGGCAGGATTTTGTTCCAGCCACGCCGCGATCAGCATGATGAACCCGGGTGTACAGAAACCGCATTGCAAGGCGTGGTTATCGCTGAACGCGCGCTGGATCGGGTGCAGGTCATCGCCTTCAGCCATACCTTCGATGGTGCGGATTTTCTTTCCCTCGGCCTGCGGCGCGAACATCAGGCAGGCGCGCACCGGCGCGCCGTCGACAACGATGGTGCAACTGCCGCACACCCCGTGCTCGCAACCGACGCGGGTACCGGTGAGCCCGCATTCCTCGCGGATGACATCCGCCAGCGTCTGCCGCGCTTCCACGTTCACGTGGTAGTCCCGGGAATTGATGTCCAGACGGAGCGCGATTTTACTGTCCATGACGGGAACCCTGCGCTGCTTCCAGTGCGCGTCTTACCGCGGTCTTTACGATCTGTCGCCGGTAATCTTGCGGGATCAGCGCATCTTCAAGGGGCGTTATCAAGCTTGCCGCGAGTTCCGAGGCCATGCGGATCTGTGCGTCCGTGAGCGGCTTGTTGTTCAGCGCTTCCTCCACCTGCGACAGCCGGCGCGGCGTCTCCTCGGCGCCGCCCACTCCCAGGCGTACCTGCGTCACCGTTTCGTCCTGCACCGTGAACGTAACCAGGGCCATCGCGGGGGCAAAATCCCCGGCCCTGCGATTGAACTCGTAGAAACCGAAACGTCCGGTTTGGTCGGGGACAGGCAGGTGTACCGCGCTGATCATTTCGTCCGGCTCAAGCGTGGTTGTCAGGGGGCCTTGAATGAACTCCCCGGCAGGAATTTCCCTGGCGCCGCCACGACGCCGGGCTATCACGGTGCCGCCCAGGGTGACCGCGGCAAGGCACCATTCCGAAGCGGGGTCGGCGTGGGCAAGACTGCCGCAGAAGGTGCCCCGTTGCCGTATCGGGTAATGCGCGATGTTTTGCGCAACTGTCGCCAGCAGCGGCCCCAGCGGGCCGGTCAGCGCGGGCTGATGAAAGTCGGCATGCCGCGCCAGGGCGCGGATCACCAGGGTTTGCCGTTCCACACCCGTACCCCGCAGCGAGGCTATCTCGTTAATGTCAACCAGGTGCGCCGGTTGGGCGAGGCGTAATGCCATCATAGGCACCAGGCTCTGGCCGCCGGCGATGATGCGGCCGTCCTGTCCGGCCACCCGGGAGAGAATATCCAGCGCTTCTTCCAGCTTGCCGGGGCGGTGGTAGGTGAACGGTGCGGCCTTCATGATTTACAGCAGCACCCCCTTTCTGTACGCAGCAGTGTCTATCCCCGGCGAGCGCCAGTGTTCCGGCGCCGAAATGCCAGGTGCCGGGCGGATCAGCCCCCACAGTACAGCCGGCGTGAGCGGCGCCTGGTTCAGCTTTACGTCAAAAGGCTTCAGTGCATCCTCGATAGCGGCAACGATGGCTGCGGGTGTAGGGAGACAACCGGATTCACCCACACCCTTGACGCCCAGTTCGTTGAACGGTGAAGCTGACTCGCGGTGAAACAATTCCAGCGCAGGCATCTTATCCGCGGAGACCAGCAGGTAGTCTGCAAACGTGGTGGTGACAGGTTGTGCGTTATCGTCAAAACCCATCCATTCGAACAGCGCATTACCGATGCCGTGGGCAATGCCTCCGGCAACCTGTCCTTCCACCAGCGCGGGATTGATCATGCGGCCGCAATCGTGGACGATCAGGAAACGGTGGATGTCCACCTGGCCGGTATCGATGTCGACTTCCACCTCCGCAACGGCCGACCCGTTTGAGTAGACCATGTCGTCGATGACCACGCTCTCCGTGGCTTCCAGTCCCGGACCCGATTCGGCCACGGGCAGTTTGAAACCCGGCAGGCCGGATGCGGCGCGCGCCAGTTGCGCAAACGTCAGTTTCCGGTCCGGCATATCCTTGACGAATACATTGTGGCCGTTGATTTCAAGATCCCGTTCCGCCGCTTCGAGGCGGCGGCTTGCCAGCCTGAATACCTTGTCTCTCACGGCCCTGGCGGCGGCATGGGCCGAAGCGCCCGCCACGACCGTCTGGCGGCTGTTGAAACCGCCGAAACCCAGGGGCGTGGCGTCCGTGTCGCCGCAGTTGACGGATACCAGCGACAGGTCGCCGCCGAGCTGTCCGGCAACGATCTGCGCCAGCATGGTTTGCGTGCTTTGCCCCATGGCCGTTGCGCCCGTCGCCACGAGAATATTTCCTGACGGGTTGATGCGCACCGTGACCGTTTCGTAAGGCCCGCGGCCGGTTCCCTCGACAAAATTGGCCAGGCCGATGCCGATGTGCCGGCCCTGTTCCAGGGCCGCTTGTTGCCGTTCCCCGAACGCAGCCCAGCCGGCGTGTTCCAGTGCGAGTTCCTGGGTTGCCGGGTAGTCTCCGCTGTCCAGGATGACTTCGGTACCACCTCGCAGCTTGAGGGATTTACGGCACGGCATCTGTTCCTTGCGCACGAGGTTTCGGCGGCGCACCTCGGCGCGGTCCAGGGATAACCCTGCGGCCACGCGGTCCAGCAACCGCTCCATCACGAACACCCCCTGGGGCTGACCGGCGCCCCGCACCGGCGTGACCGGGACCTTGTTGGTCAGCACCGCGTAGACGTCCAGGTGGTAGGCCGGGATATTGTAGGCCAGGGGCAGGGCTACGCCCGAGGCGTAAGGTACGTTAAGGCCGCGCGCCGTGTACGCGCCATGGTCGTGCAACAGCGCGCCGCGCACGCCTTTGATCATGGCGTCGTTATCGACGGCGATTTCGACGTCCCAGTACTGATCCCGTTCCTGGGTGGTGCTGAGGAAATATTCGTAACGGTCCTGTGTCCATTTCACCGGCTGTTGCAGCAACTTCCCGCATACTGCGACCACCACCTCTTCAGGGTAGCACACCAGCTTCGGTCCGAAGCCGCCGCCGATTTGGGGAGCGACCACGCGTACGGAATCGTCATTGCATCCCAGCAGGTCGCAGATTACCCGTTTTACCCCGTGCGGGCGTTGCGTGGAGGTCCACAGGGTCAGTTTGCCGGTAACGGGATCGTGACTGGCAACAGCGCCGCGGCCTTCGATGGAATGCGCTCCGCCCCGGTGCAGCCGGAAGGATTCATTGATGATTACATCCGCCTGCCGAAACGCGTCTTCGACGTGACCGTAATCGAAATCGAAAGCGGCTACCAGGTTGTGAGAGAGTTTTCTGTGGGCGCCGGGGCTATCCGCAAGCAGGGCAGCACGGCAGTCGGCTACCACCTCCAGGGGTTCGCAGTCAACTTCCACCAGGTCTGCCGCGTCTTCGGCGGCATAACGGGATGCGGCAATCACCACCGCGATGGGTTCACCGACGTAAACCACCTCATCTGCGGCCAGTACCCGGGGATTGACATCGAGCCGAAAACTGTTGCTTGGCAGTCCTGTCGCCATCCTGGTATCGGTAAGCCAGGGTTGCAGGTCAGTCAAGGTATAAACAGCGACAACTCCCGGCACCTGGCAGGCCGCTTCCGTATTAACCCCATTGATCAGCGCATGGCCGTAAGGACTGCGAACAAAGGCAGCGGACAGGGTCCCGGGCAGTTGCAGGTCGTCAATGAAGCGGGACTGTCCCGTCAGTAAACCGTGGTCCTCAAGCCGGGATACTGACGCGCCCAGGACACTGTTGTTCGGAGTCACCTGAATCCTTAAAGGGAGGTCAGCGCTTCAACTTCGTCCAACTGCATGTTTTGGGTGTACTTCATTTTCATGTCAAACAGGTTGGCTTCGTGTTGTGCAATAGAACGGTCTCCCACGCAGTCTTCCACGATCACGGGTTTGAAACCATGGCACATGGCATCAACCGCCGAGGCGCGCACGCAACCGCTGGTGGTGGCGCCGCTGATGAACAAGGTCTTGACACCGTGCATTGCCAGCGAAGACGCCAGGTGGGTACCGAAGAACGCAGACGGGAACTGCTTGCGTATAACCAGGTCGCCGGGTGCAGGCGGCAAGTCCGGCACTACCTGACTCAGGGCGCTGGTTTCGGTAAATTCCAGGCATCCGGGAACCTTGTCGGTGAATACGTTTGCATCGGAACCGTCTTCCGAATAAACCACGCGGGTGTAACTTACCAGCCAGCCACGTTCCCGGGCCAGGGACAACAACTTCCGGGTTTTCTCAACGGCAGGCCGGATATTTCCTCCGCCGAATACATCAGGATCGGCAAAGCCGTTAATGAAATCAACTATCAACAGGCCGGCCGGCGGCGTTAACTCCAGCCCCTGTCCGAACCCCTGGCGTTCATATACAGTTTGTTCCGTCTGCTTACTCATACGGTTCTCCAGTTGCTGTTTGGCACAACCCTGAATCCGGGACTCCCTCAGGTTTCCTGTGATTCACGGGCTGCGTGTTCTCCGGCAATTTTACCGAATACCGACCCGGACATCAGCCCGGTACCGCCGGGATAATTGAAATAAAACAGACCACCGACCAGTTCACCGGCCGCATACAGTCCGGGTATGGGTCGATAATCCGTGTTCAGCACCCTGGCGCCGGTATCGATGCGCAGGCCGCCGAAGGTGAAGGTCACGCCGCAGGTGACGCCGTAAGCATGGAACGGCGGGGTATCGATGGTATTGGCCCAGTTGCTTTTCAGGACAGTAAGTCCGTTGGTGCCGCGGCCGTCCTTGACGTTGGGATTAAACGGGGTCCCGGTTTGTACTGCAGCGTTATAAGCCCTGATGTGGGTCAGGGCGCGCCCCGCGTCCACCCCGTCGAGTTGTTGCAACAGGCCTTCCAGAGTGTCAGAGACAGCTTTGGTAACCTGTTTGATGCGGTATTCATCCCGCAACAGGCGCAGGACTTTAGCGTCAAATACCTGGTAGGCAAAGTTGCCGGGTTGCTCCAGGATAACGCGACCGTATTTTGCATAGGTATAGTTGCGGAAATCAGCGCCTTCATCGACGAAGCGCTCACCGCGGGCATTGATCATGATGCCGAAAGGATAGCTGTGCTTCTGGAAGGCATCACCTACGGCAAGATCACCGAATTCCGGCGCATTCCGGTCCCAGCCCACCGCGTGGCAACCCGACCAGTTGCCGGCGGCGGAGGCGCCGATATCCAGCGCCATGCGGATACCGTCGCCGACGTTGTAGCGGCTGCCCCTGACTTTCGCCAGGTCCCAGCCTGGGCCGAGATAACGGCTGCGCCATTCGCCGTTGGCCTCGAACC
>MKWU01002883.1_pt1 | contig 24058 bp, 16 predicted proteins | sample 809101 | NCBI WGS metagenome assembly MKWU01 (sample SAMN05860141, study PRJNA318959) | sponge metagenome | host: Aplysina aerophoba | place: Slovenia: Piran, Adriatic Sea, Gulf of Piran | collected 2013-05-07 | reverse complement strand
TGCTCGCTCGCCACCTGCCGGAGGTGGGTGATGCGCTCCTCGGGGCCGGCGGCGCCCTCGAGCGTCCCCCGGGCGTGCTCGATCAGCCAGGCCGCGCCGCCCGCGGCGACGAACCACTCCACCGCCTGCAGCAGGGCGAGCGGTCGGGCCTGGCGGTGGCCGCGGTGGCGGACGATGCCCCACGCGAAGCCGGCGAGCGCCGATGAGACGACAAGAGCGAGCTGGCTCCGGTCGCTCACCGGCTTCGAGCGCCCGGTGCCACAGGATCGGCGCTAGTCACCGAGCACCGTGTCGTATCCGAGGGCCCGGATCTCCTCGACGTACTCCGACCGCCACCCGGGGTGCGGTATGCGCCTGGAGCGAGCGCGGAACTCGCGGTGGTAATGGAGATACTCCTCCTCGTGCCGGCGTCGCCACTCGTTCTCCTGGCGGAAGGCCTCGAGGTCGACCTGCTCCAGCGTGCGGTCCAGCTCGTCCTCGGCGAGATCGAACTCGTCGCGCCAGTACTCGGCGAGGTAGTCGAGCGACTCCTCCAGGTCGCGGCGGCAATCGAGCAGGTAGCTCTCGAGGACCTGGCCGGCATCGACCTCGCTGCCGCGGAAGCGCTCTTCGCGAGCGCACTCGGTGCAGAGCGTGATGAGCTTACGGGCGTCGCACTCCTCGGCGCGCGGGCAATCGCGGTGGCGGGGCGCGAAGGGGTTCAGCGAGGGCTTGCGCGAATACCCGACGATCAGCAGCTCGTAGTCGCGCTCGCAGCGGGGGCACGTCGTGCGGTGCTCGAAGAGCTTGTTGACGGCCTCTTCCCAGTTGATCTGCATGAGTCCCCTCCCGCCCCACCGATCGTAGGGAGCGAACCCTCGCTGTCAACGCCCCGCGAGGGCACGTTCGCCTCGAGCCGGGAGGTGGCTCGGCCGGGCGCCGCCCGTCCGCGCCGTCAGCCGAGATCGCGCCGGTAGGAGGCGGACTGCCCCGGCATCTCCTCCACCTCGACCGCGAGCCGGCGGATCTGCTCGTGGCCGCCCTCGCGGAGGCCGCGCCGGACTCGTTCCCAGAGCCAGCGCGCGATCAGCTCCGCGGTGGTGTTCTCGAGAGGCAGCGCCGCGACCTCCTCCGCCGGGAAGCGATAGAGCCGCTCCCCGTAGGAGACGATCCACGAGCCCCCCTCCTCCCTGAGATCGAGCAGCGGCGAGCGCGCCTGCAGCAGGAAGTGGTGATCGAGCTCCTCACACGCCTCGCGGCAGAGCCGCTTCAGCGCGGCGAAGTCGATCACCCACGAGTCGCCGGTGAGATCGCCCTCGACGCGGCAGCCGACGGCGTAGTTGTGTCCGTGCAGGGGCTCGAGCTCCGCGCCGATCGTCGCCATGTGGGCCGCCGCGAAGCGCAGGCGCACTCCGCGCACCTCGACCTCGTGCGTGGCGAGGCCCGCGCCCGGGTCGTCGGACATCGTGCGTCTTACGCTGCGCCCGGTGCCGGGGGCCCTAGATCTCGAGCGAGGAGAGCAGCGCGTCAACGTCGGGAGGCTCGGTCTGGCGCGCGCGCTCCCTCGCCTCCGTCAGTCGCTGGTGCATCGATCTGCTCTCGGGGGCGCGGTAGAGCACGCCGACCGGGATGCGTCCGCTCGCCGCGTGCGCCATCGCCTGCGCCTTGCTGGTCGGGTCGTGATCCTCGGGAAGCGGGTACGCCCCCGGCTCGATCCCCTCCTTCGGATTCCCCTTCAGCGCCGCGTAGGTGTCGTTGTAGGTGGTGCAGGGCGACTGCACGTGCACGATGGCGAAGCCGGGGTAATCCATCGCCTCGCCGATCGTCGCGGCGAGGTCCCGGGGCCGCGTCGACAGCATCGAGGCAACGTAGTGGACCCCGAGCGCCAGGAAGAGCTCGAGGGGATTCATCGCATCGTCGAGCTTGCCCAGCGGCGTGGTCGGGGTGACGGCCTCGAAGGCGCTGGTGGGGGATGCCTGGCCCTTGGTGAGCCCGTAGATGCCGTTGTCCATCACCACGCAGGTCACGTCCATGTTGCGCTTCGCCGCGGGACCGATGTGCTCGGCGCCGATCGAGAGGAAGTCGCCGTCCCCGGCGGCGACGAGCACGTTGAGCTCCGGCCTGGCGGCCTTGACGCCGTAGGCGATCGGAAGCGTGCGTCCGTGGATGCCATGGATGCCGAAGGGCTGCGGCCCCTCCTGCAGGTGCACCAGGTTCCCCGAGCAGCCGATGCCCGCGACGACCACCGTGTTCTCGATCGGCTCGCCCAGCCGGTTCACGCGGTCGGCGAGCGCGAGCTCGACGGCGCGTACCACGCCGAAGTCCCCGCAGCCGGGGCACCACTTGAAGTCGTAGTCGGGATTGCGCTTCGTCATACCGAGACCAGCTCTCCTGTGCGCGCCTCCAGCCGCTCGCGGATGCGCTCGGTCAGGAAGCGCTCCTTGAAGGGGAGACCGGTGTATTGCGTGATCGCCTCGGCCCTCACTCCCTGCTGCCGCAGGAGCCCGGCGAACTGCCCGAGATAGTTCAGCTCCGGCACGATCACCAGTTCCTTCGCTCGCAGCTCCTCCAGCAGCGCGGGGGGGAGCGGGTTGAGGAACATCGTGTAGTACCACGCGAGGTCACCGCGGTCGCGGAGGGCGAGATAGGCGGCGCGAGCCGGTCCCCTCGACCCGCCCCACGGCAGCAGGGCGACGCTCGCCTCCGTCCCCTCGGACTCGTAGAGATCCTCCTCCAGCAGCGCGAGCTTTCCGAAGCGGCGGTGCGTCATCTGCAGATGCCACTTCGGGAGGTGCGTCGTGTCGCCGTGCTCGTCGTGCTCGCTCCCGTTCGCGACGTAGGCGCCGGGACCGCCCGGCACCGGGAACGGCGTGAGCTGCTCACCGCGGTAGCGGAGCGGCGGCCCGTCGCCCTCGGCCGGTCCCGATCCGTTCACGGTGACCCGGCGCTCGGGCCGGATCGCGGAGAGTTGCGGCCGCGGGACGTCCTGCTGCCTCTCGGCGATCGACGCCTCGGAGAGGAGAATGACCGGCCCCTGGTAGCGCTCCGCCCAGTTGATGGCGTGGGCGCCCGCGTAGAAGCACTCCTCGACGCTTCCCGGCGCGATGACGGGGATGCGAAGGTCGCCGTGCCCCGGGTTGAGCACGGTCAGGAGGTCCGACTGCTCGGTCTTGGTCGGGAGACCCGTCGAGGGGCCACCACGCTGCACGTTGACCACGACGAGCGGGATCTCGGCCATCCAGGCGAGTCCGAGCCCCTCGCTCATCAGCGAGAGGCCGGGGCCGGCCGTCGAGGTCATCGCCCGTTTGCCGGAGAACCCGGCGCCGACGAGAGCGGTGATCGACTCGATCTCGGAGCTCGACTGCCCGACGTAGCTGCCGGCGCCCGTCAGGTAGCGCTCCATGAACGTCAGCATCGTCGTCGCCGGTGAGATCGGGTAGCCGACGAAGACGTCGAGGCCGGCGGCGATCGCGCCGAGGCTCGTCGCCTCGAAGCCCCGCATCAGCACGCGCGTCCCCGCGGTCGGCGGAGGCGGATCGAGCCCCGCGACGGTGAGGCCGGTCGCCTGAACCGCGCTCATGCCGAGATCGAGCGCCTTGATGTTCCCCTCGATGATCGCGTCGTCGTTGGCGCGGCCGCGGGTGAAGCGCTCGCGGATGAAATCGGTGAAGTACTCGGCCGGCATCCCGGCGAGCGCGGCGACGGCCCCGATCATCACCATGTTGGCGGCGAGCGGGTTGCCCGTCTCGCGCGCGAGGCGGTCGACCTCCATGCCGACGCAGCGGCCCCTGTCCTCGATCTCGAAGTCGCCGGAGTTGTAGACGACGATGCCTTCGTCGCGGCAGTCCTCGAGGTTGTGATCGTAGGCGTATCGGTTGAGCACCACGAGGATGTCGAGCTCGTCGCCCGCGGCGAGCACGGGCTCGGTCGAGATGCGGGTCTGGGCCCACGTCGGCCCGCCCTTGATCTGGGACGGGAAGGTCGAGAAGGTCTGGACGTGGTAGCCGACGCGCGCCGCGGCCTGTGCCAGACCCTCGGCAGCGGTCACGACGCCCTGTCCGCCCTCACCCGCGAAGCGCACCACGAGGTCCGTGCCCATGAGCTAGCGCCCCCTGCGACCGGCGACCGGCCGGGGGTCGGGGCCGGCGCGGCCAGGCGATGACGGCCCGAGCGGCGGGTCCGGAGGCTCCGCCTCGGACGCTGCGCGCGGGTCGATCCGGTGACTCACTCGGCGGATCCCATGGACGCGGGATGTCTCCTGCGGGCCGGGCGGCTGACGCCGCCTTCGTCGACGCTGCGGACCAGACAGTATCGACCTCCGGGCGGCCTACGCTCAATGGCCGCGACCGTCGACGCTGCGGGCGCGTCACCTATCATAGCCCGAGCGCGCGCCGTGCGTTTGCGCAGGCGTCCCGCGAGCATCGAGCCCGCCCGGCGCCCTGCGAGGATCGCTGGAGGGAGCAGACCGTGGTCAAGGCATATGTCCTGATCGTGACCAGTCCGGGCGCGACGCGACGCGTGGCGCTGGCGCTGCGCGGGCTGCCGAATATCGCCGAGGTGCACGAGGTCATGGGCCCCTACGACGTCGTTGCCGAGCTGGAAACCGAGAGCCTGACCGACATCCCGCCGATCCTCTCCGGCACGATCCGGACGATGGAGGGCATCCAGTCCACGACGTCGCTCGTCGCCTTCTCACCCGTCTAGCGGCGGGGGACCTTGGGGCGCCGACGCCCGCTACGCCGCGGCGCGGTGCATGTGAGCGGCGAAGAAGGCGTGCGATAGCTCGATGAACTCCTCCTCGCGGTCGAGGTAGGTGGCGTGGCCCGCCAGTTCGAGCGAGATCGAGCGCCCGTTCGGCGTCCGCATCACCAGGCTCTGCTGCGTGGCCGCGTCCAGGTCGGGGGAGCGTCCGCCGCGGATATAGAGCATCGGGCAGCGGATCCCGCCCACCTCCTCCCAGAGGTCATCGGGCTTCCAGTCGAAGGCAGCGCGCGTATCGGAGTCGGCGCGCCATCCGGACGGTCGCCGCCGGAGCCGCCAGCCCGCCTCCTCCTCGAGCAGCGCATCCGGCGCGAAGGGCACCGCGCGCCGGCGCCACGTCACGTAGTCCTCGACGCTGGCGAACGTCGGGTGCACTCGGCCCGGGAGCAACTCCTCCCACGTCGCGGAGTCGGCCGGGGGAGCCGGGGCGACGTCGTTGGCGAGGGCGCAGAGCACGCGTCCCGGCCGGCGCGCGCCGAACGCGATCGCGTTGTGTCCGCCCATCCCGTGTCCGAGGAGTCCGACCTGCGTGGCGCCGAGCGCGTCCGCGAACGCCTCCAGGTCGTCGAGGTAGTCCCGGGTGGCGTACCCGCCCGGCGCGGGTGGGTGCGCGGAGAGGCCGTGGCCGCGCTGGTCGAGCGCCACGACGCGGTAGCTGCGGGCGAAGGTCGGAGCCACGCGGCTCCAGTCCGCCGCGCAGCCCATCGTCCCGTGCAGGAGAATCAGCGCCGCCGAGCCGGCGGTGGGCTCCCCCCAGTCGAGGTAGGAGATCTCGAGCCCTGCGGGTCGCGCCGTGCGCCGGACCGGGTCGTACGTCTGCTCGCTCACCTGCGCCTCCTCGGGCCCTCGCCCGACGGCGCGGGCAGCGACACGATATCGCCGCCGCGCTCCAGCCGGTAGCTCCCGCGGCACGCGCCTGCGCGCGAGCCCGAGATCGGGCAGACTCGCCCGGGGACCGGGCGCGGGAGGCGGGCGTCGAGCGCTCGCCGCGCGTGGGGGAGGCAGCGTGAGCACACTGGTGGAATTCGAGAACAGGCCCCAGATCGCCCGCATCACCTGCGGGTGGAAGAAGGCGGAGCTGCCGCTCGACTGGGTGCGCCGCTACTGGCGCGACGTCCACAGCCCCGTGATCGCCAGGCGCCCCGGCATCTGGGACTACCGACACAGCCAGTTCGATCCGGTTCGCGAGGACCTGCTCCAGCCGCTCGAGGGGGTCGACTTCTCCTGCCCCGAGCACCAGCAGCTGATGTGGCTCTCCGACGTGCGCTACCTTGACGACGCGGCGCTGGCGGCGTGGGATGCGGCGCCGAGCGCCGAGGTGAAGTCTCACCTCTTCGGCGACATCGAGCTGATCGTCGACGAGAGCACGACCTACCGCACGGTGGGGGACAACGCGCACACCTACGTCGACGAGACCGGGATCGCGACGCCGCAGGGCCCGGTGCCCCACCCGAGCTACGGGATCTTCCTGCGCGCCCGCTCCGACGAGGCCTCGTTTCGCGCCTGCCTGCGCGACCTCGCCGCGAGGTGGTCGGCCGTGCCGGGCGTGCTGCGGCTGCGCCTCAACCTCTTCGAGGCGCCGGATATGGAGGCGGAGCGCCGCGCCGGCTACCCGATCAAGACGCACCCGCCGGAGCGGCAGTACCAGGCGTGGATCGATCTCGTGATCTCCTCCGACGAGGTGACGGCCGCGCTCTCGGCCGCGGCTAACGAGTGCGGCGTCGCGGCGCACGTGCACACCCTGCACAGCTACCCGGTGCGCGTCGTCTACACGAGCAACTACGGCGGGCGCCCGACGCTCGTCGGGCTGCGCGGTTACGCCGCCTACGAGGCGATCACGGCGCTCGGCGCCGGCAACCAGCGGGAGCCGGCGTTGCTCGAGTGGATGAACGGCCCGGTGGCCGCGGGCGGGCCGGTGGAGGGTCCGGGCGCATGAGCTCCAGCGTCTCCGAGCGTCTCACCCGTTTCGCCAGGGAGTGGTCGGCGCGCGGCGCGCCCGGGGAGGCGACGCACGAGGCGAAGCGCCTGCTCCTGAACCAGCTCAAGGCCTCGGTCGCCGCCACCGACCGCGAGGCCGTCCGGTTGCTCCACGAGTGGGCCCGTCCGTCCGACCCCGTCAGCGGCGGGGCGCATGTGCTCTGGTACGGCACCAGGACCGATCCGGAGCGCGCCGCGGTCGTCAACGGAGCCCTCTTCGAGGTGCTCGACTTCCACGACACCTACATCCCCTGCTTCATGCACGCGACCTCGGCTGTGCTCCCGGCGGTCCTCGCGCAGGCCGAGGTGGGCGGGCAGAGCGGCGCCGAGGTGGTGACGGCGCTCACACTCGGCATGGAAGTGGAACTCGCCGTGGCGACGATGCTGATGCCGACCGGCTACTACCGCGGCTACGTGCCGGCGGGGCTGACCGGGGGGGTCGGGGCCGCAGCGGCCTGCTCGCTGCTCGCCGGTCTCGACGAGGAGCGGATGCGCAACGCGCTCGGCATCGCGATGTGCACGGCCTTCGGTCTCTACGTCTCCGTCGGCAGCATGACCCTCTCCTACATCACCGGCGCGACGGCCCGCTCCGGGCTCACCGCCTTCGCGCTCGCCGAGCGCGGCTTCGACGCCCCGCCGACGGCGTTCGAGGGCGACAAGGGGATGTTCGTCACGCACACGGACGAGGACGCCGCCAAGATAGAAGGCGTGCTGGACTCGCTCGGCTCGACCTGGCGCATCCACGGCCAGAGCTACAAGACCGTGCCGACCGAGACCATCACGCACCCGGCGATCGAGTGCGCGCTCGAGCTCCGCGCACGCGCAGGCGGCCGGGAGGTGAAGCGCATGCGCTTCGCCGTGCAGCCGATCGTCAAGGAGATCGTCGACGAGCGCTGGGAGCGCTTCGGCGTGCCGTCGACCGAGCTCACGGCGCGCTTCGACCTCCTGTTCTGCGCGGCGGCGGCCTGGGAGCGCGGGCGCTTCACGCTGGCGGAGATGCAGGAGCCGGCCTACACCGACCCGGCGATCCTCGCGCTGCGCGAGCGGTCCGAGCTCGTGCCCGATCCGGCGCGGGAGAGCTTCGACGGCTGCTCGCTCACGGTCGAGTTCACCGACGGCTCCACCGAGACGAGCTCGGTCGACGCCTTCCTGGGAAGCCCGGGACGCCGGATGTCGGACGCCCAGCTCTCCGAGCTCTTCCGCACCTCGGCGGGGGAGCTGCTCGCGCCGGGGCGCGCCGACGCCATTCTCGACGCGACCTGGGGTCTCGAGGAGGCCCCCAGCGTCCACGACCTGATGTCGCTCGCGACCCTGGCGCGGGACGACGGGGGAGGCACGCCATGAGCACCGTCACGCTGCCGGGTGGGGAGACCATCTGGTACAAGGTCACCGGGTCGGGCGCCCCGCTCGTGCAGATCCACGGCTCCGCCTTCGGGCACCGCAACTTCGAGCTGATGACCCCCTTCGCGGCGAGGGACTTCGCGGTCGTCGACTTCGACCTGCCGGGATACGGAGCGAGTCGCGGCGTTCCCCGGCCCGGCGGGATGGAGGGCCTCGCCGAACAGGTCTTCGAGTTCATTCGCGCTGCGGGGTACGAGCGCGTCCACGTCCACGGGACCTCGTTCGGCGCGATGATCGGACTCACGCTCGCGGCGCGGCACCCGGAGGTGATCGACCGGCTGGTGCTCTCCTGCGTCCTCGCCCGCTACGACCGCGCGGCGCGCATGATGCGCGGCACCTGGAAGCTCGCCGCCCGCGAGAGCGGCATGGAGGCGGTCGCGGATCTCACCTCGGTGGCGGGTTTCGCCCGCGGGTTCTACGAGCTCGACCGCGCGCAGGCGCAGCTCGAGTCGATGCGCGACGCCTTCAGCAAGACCACGCCCGAGGCCTTCATCGCCGGTACCGAGACGATCGAGGCGACCGACCTCAGCCCACTGGTCCCGCAGGTGAGCGCCCCCGCTCTCCTGCTCGCGGGGGATGAGGACAACATGACGCCGTTCCGGCCGGCACCGAGCGGCGTGGGCATGGCGCAGATCGCCGAGCAGCTCCCGCACTGCGAGACGCACGTCCTCGAGCGCTGCGGCCACTACCTCGTGATCGAGCAGCCGGAGCGCGCGAGCGAGCTGATCGCCGAGTTCCTGAACAGGGGCCGCTGGCGAGGCCCCTGCGGGGAGACGGGACGGGCTGCGAATGAGCGAGACGCTGAGGCGCTCGTACGCGGATGGTCCCTACGGGCAGGTCCACCTGCTCGAGGGCGGAGCCGTGGATGGAGGCCGGCCGCCGCTCTACCTGCTGCACGCGACGGCGTACTCGTCGCAGCCCTTCATTCCGCTGATGGAGCGCCTCGCACGGTCGCGCCGCGTGATCGCACCCGATACGCCGGGCTACGGCGGCTCCGACGCGCCGCCCGGGATGCCACCGTTCGAGCGCTATGCCGACGCCTTCATCGACCTGGTCGAGCGCACGGCCGGCGCCGGCTGCACGCCGGTCGACGTCTTCGGCTACCACACGGGCGCGCTGATCGCGACGGAGGCGGCCGCGCGCCGCCCCGATCTCATACGCTCGCTGGTGCTGATCGGCATCCCCTACTACTTGGGGGATGAGCGGGAGGAGCGGCGGGCCGTGCTCGCCGCGCGCGCCGACCTGACCGGGGTCCTCGAGCAGTTCCAGGAGCGCTGGGACTACTTCATCACCGACCGCACCCCCGGCCTCTCTCTGGAGCGCGCCTACGCCTGCTTCGTCGACGAGCTGCGCGCCTACCCGCGTCACTGGTGGGCGCACGAGGCACTCTTCGACTACGAGCCGCAGGATCGGCTCCCCCTGGTCGGCTGTCCGGTACTGGTGCTCAACCCCGACAACGCGCTCGCACGTCCCTCGCGGGAGGCCTCCCGCATCCTGCCGCAGGCACGGGTCGTCGAGCTTCCGGGGCTCACGAGCGCGATCTTCGATCTCGGGGCGGACGTGCTGGCGGGAGAGTTCGAGAGGTTCCTGGAGGAGTTCGACGCCGCCTAGAGGTGTCGCGGAGCGCTGTCCGCGGTAGCGTGGTGGCGGGGGGGCGACGATGGCGGAGCACGGTCGCGAAGAGGCGAGCACGCCGTGGAGCGCCTGGCGCGAGCAGACGCCCGCCCTGCGCGAGTACGCGTACATGAACTCCGGGTTCTCGGGTCCGTCCCGCGTCGCGGTGCACCGGGCGGTGAGGCGGCGCCTCGACCTGGAGCTCGCACACGGCGCGACGACCCGCCGCGCGCTCGACGACCGCCACGAGCTGGTCGAGCGCTACCGCGAGACGATGGGGAGGGTGCTCGGGGGAGCGTCTCCCGAGGAGATCGCCGTCACGGGCAACACGACCGAGGGCATCAACATCATCGTCAACGGCCTCGGCCTGGGGCCGGGCGATTGCGTGGTCACCACCAGCGTCGAACACGGCTCCGGCATCGTTCCCGCCTACGTCCAGCGTGATCGCAACGGCTGTGAGCTGGCGATCGTGCCCCTCGAGGCGCAGGACTCTCCCGATCGCGTGGCGGAGGCATGCGTCGCTGCCATGGAGCGTGCGCGCGGCCGGCTGGGACTTGTGATCCTCTCCGAGATCGCGTACTCGACCGGCCAGTTGCTCCCGCTCGGCGCGATCGTCCGCGAGGCGCACCGGCGGGGCGGGCTCGTGCTGGTCGACGGTGCGCAGACCGCCGGGCATCTTCCCATCGACGTGCGCGCCAGCGACGTCGACTTCTACGCGATCCCGTCCCACAAGTGGCTCTGCGGGCCGGAGGGCCTGGGAGCCCTCTACGTGCGCGCCGACCTCATCCCGCGGGTCGAGCCTTCCAAGGTGGCGGGCCGCGCGGCCGCGTCGTACGACCTCGAGGGCTCCTTCGAGGCGGAGCGCGCGCTGATCACGAAGTACGAGCTCACCACGACCTCGACGGCGCTCATGGCGGGCACCATAGAGGCGGCGGAGTGGTTCCTCGATGCCGGGCCGGAGGCCGTGTTCGAGAGGGCTCGCTCGCTCAACCGCTACGCGCAGGGGCGCTTCGAACGGATCGAGGGCGTCACGGTCCTGAGCCCGCGCGGCGACGCGGCGCGCACGGGGCTCTTCTGCTTCGCCGTGGACGGCCTCGACGCGGCGCTGGTGAACGCCTGGCTGCAGCACGAGGCGAAGGTCGTCTGCCGGTCGGTCGCGCAGTTCAACAGCGTGCGGCTCTCGCTGCACGCATTCAACACCCGGGACGACATCGATCGGGCGGCGTCGTCGGTGGAGCGGGCGATCCGGGAGGGCATCCCGGAGGACATCACGCCCGCGTACCCTCCGCAGGTTGTCGCGGGCGGCGGGCCGTAGCGGGCGAACGCCATCGCGCGGCCCGCGGCGGCACGTCGGGGGGCTGTGCGCGCATCGTGCGCTCGAGCACGGGATCGGGCGAGCGGTCCCTCCGCGGGGCGAGCGCGTCGGGCGCGGGGACGACGCACGGGCCGGGAGCACCGATGCAGGCACGGGGCATCGACAACGCCGTCCGGTACGAGGCGGCCGAGCCGTGCTCGCTTCCGGTCGCCGCCGCCGTCGGGCTGCAGGGGGTCGTGCTCGGCCTGGCGCCGCTCGTCGTGGTCGTGGCGGTCACGGCCGGGGCGGGCGGCCAGGACGAGGAGTACCTCTCGTGGGCGATCTTCGCGGCGCTCCTCATCGCCGGGCTGCTGACGGCGCTCCAGGCGAGCCGCTTCTGGCGGCTGGGGGCGGGCCACATCCAGATCATGGGTGCCACGCCCAACTTCGTGGCAGTCTCCGCGCTGGCGCTGTCACAGGGGGGGCCGCCGCTGCTGGCGAGCCTCGTCGTCGTCTCCTCTCTCTTCTACCTGGCCCTCGCGATCTGGCTGCCGCAGCTGCGCCGGATCATCACGCCGGTCGTCTCGGGAACGGTGCTGATGCTGATCGCGGCGACGATCCTCCCGGTGGCTCTCGACCGCGTGCGCGACGTGCCGGAGGGCTCCCCGGAGGCGGCGGGTCCGGCGGTCGCCTTCGCGACGCTGGCCGTCGCGACGGGCCTGGCCCTGCGGGCCTCGGGGGCCTGGCGGCTGTGGTCGCCGCTCATCGGCATCGCGGTCGGGTGCCTGGTCGCCGTACCGCTGGGCGCGTATGAGCTGACGCGAATCGCCGACGCGCCGTGGGCGGGAATACCCGCCGGGGCCGGCTTCCCGGGATTCGACCTCATGCCGGGCGCGGAGTTCTGGGCGCTGCTGCCGGTCTTCGTCGTGATCACCCTGGTCGGCGGCGTGAAGAACATCGGCGACAGCGTCGCCATCCAGGGCGCGTCGCGGCGCCGGCCGCGCGTGACCGACTTCCGGCTGGTGCAGGGATCGCTGAACACCAACGGGCTCGGCATCCTGCTCTCCGGTCTCGCCGGGGCGCCTCCCACGACCGTCTACTCGTCCACGAGCGTGTCGCTCGCCACCCTCACGGGTGTGGCATCGCGCCGCGTGGGTGTCGTGATCGGGGCACTCCTCGCGGTGCTGGCGCTCTTCCCGAAGCTGACGGCCGTGCTGCTCACGATCCCCGCCCCCGTCATGGGTGCCTACCTGCTGACGGCGATCGCGCTGCTCTTCGTGGCGGGTCTCGGAACGGTCATCCGCGACGGGCTCGACCAGCAGAAGGCGCTGGTGGTCGGGATCGCATTCTCGCTCGGGCTCGGGATCGAGCACCAGACCATCTTTCAGGACGTCGTGGGCGGGACCTGGGGCGCGTTGCTCGATAGCGGCATGCTGATGGGTGCGCTCGCGGCCGTCGCGATGACGGTCTTCCTGGACCTGACGAATCCGCGCAGGGGCGGTCGGCTGCAGGCGAGACTACACCCGGCCGCTCTGCCCGAGATCGACGCCTTCGCCCGGGGAATCGCGGCCAGCCTCGGGTGGGACGCTCGATCGAGCGACCGCCTGAGCGCCGCCGCCGAGGAGACCCTCGCCTCCCTCGCGGCGCCGGATGGCGACGTCGCCCTCGAGGACGCCCCCCGTCTCATCGTCGCGTCGCGCCCCGGCGCGATGTCGGTGGAGCTCGAGTTCCTCGCGGTCTTCGACGAGGAGAACATCGAGGACCGCCTCGCGTACCTGGACGAGGAGTCCGAGGGCGTGGCGGAGGGGGAGATCTCGCTCCGATTGCTGCGGCACTACGCCTCCTCGGTGCATCATCAGAAGTACTACGGGCTGGACGTCGTGACGGTGCAGGTGAAGGGCTCGCGCTAGCGCCGGCGCACAGCCGCGGTGAGCGCGCTCTCGCGTCGGGCTTTCCGGGAGGCCGGACGCCCCGTGCGGGCACCGGGAGTAGCAGATGACGGAGCCTGAGGCGAGGCTTCTCCCCGCCGACGAGCCGGTGGCGATCGTCGGCATGGCCTGCCGGTTCCCCGGCGCCGACGACATCGACTCCTTCTGGCGCCTCCTCGAGGACGGGCGGAGCGCGGTCTCGGAGGGCGTGCCCGGCTCCGGCGTCGGGCGCATCGGCGAGCTCTTCTCCGACCCCGACGTGAAGAGCGAGGCCTGCCGCTTCGGCGCCTATCTCGACGCCATCGGTCACTTCGATGCGTCGTTCTTCCGCATCTCTCCCATCGAGGCGCAGATGCTGGACCCGCAGCAGAGGCTGATGCTGGAGACGAGCTGGCAGGCGCTCGAGGACGCGGGCATCGACCCGGACCGGCTGCGAGGGACCCGGACGGGGGTCTACGCCGGCATCAGCAACAACGAGTACCGGAACCTGGTGCTCGAGGCGAGCGAGACGGCCGAGCCGGCGGCGAGCCTCTACTCGGTGAGCGGCACCTCCTTCAACACGGCGATCGGCCGGGTTGCGTTCGCGCTGGGCCTGAACGGCCCGGCGATGGCGGTCGACACGGCCTGCTCGTCCTCGCTGGTGGCGGTGCACCAGGCCGTGGTGGGCCTGCAGCGGCGGGAGTCGGATCTCGCGCTCGCGGGCGGCGTGCACGCGATTCTCTCGGGGCGGCTGCTGGAGCTCCGCGCCAACGCGGGAATGCTCGCGCCGGACGGGCGCTGCAAGACCTTCGATGCGGCCGCCAACGGCTACGTGCGCGGGGAGGGCTGCGGCATCCTCGTGCTGAAGCGGCTCGCGGATGCGGAGGCGGACGGTGATCGCATCTGGGCCATCGTCCGCGGCGCCGCCCTCAACCAGGACGGGGCCAGTCCCGGCCTGACCGTCCCCAGCGGCGGGGCGCAGCAGCAGGTCATCGTCGACGCGCTGGCCCGGGCCGGGCTGGAGCCCGCCGACGTCGACTACGTCGAGGCCCACGGGACCGGCACGCCGGTGGGAGACCCGATCGAGGCGGCGGCGACCGGCGCGGCGTACGGCAGGGACAGGAGCCGTCCGCTCCTGATCGGATCGGTGAAGACGAACCTCGGCCACCTGGAGGCGGCGGCGGGCGTGGCCGGCCTGATCAAGGTCGCGCTGGCGATGAAGCACGGCGTCATCCCCAGACACCTGAACTTCACGACTCCCAATCCGGAGATTCCCTGGGAGCAGCTGCCGCTCCGGGTGACGGCGGAGCCGACGCCCTGGCCGCTCAGCGAGTCTCACCCGCCGCCCAATCGGGGAGTCCCCGGGGAGCAGCCTGCGCCCCGGGGTGACGGGGGAGCCGCCGCCCTGGCCGCTCAGCGAGTCTCCCCCGCCGCTCGCCGGGGTCAGCGGATTCGGGTGGTCGGGAACGAACGCGCACGTCGTGCTGCAGGGCTATGGCGCGCCGCAGGCGTCTCCCGACGGCGGAGGATGGGCTGCCGGAGCAGCGCGGTCCGTCGCCCTCCCGCCGGGGGGGTCGGCGCCGGACGCAGCGCCGCCCGCGCCACGCGCCACGCGCCTGCTCCCCCTCTCCGCGAAGTCCGGCGACGCCCTTAGCCAGCTGGCCGGCCGCTACCTCGCCTGGCTCGACGAGCGGGCCGAGGTGGTCGCCGCCGCGCAGGGGGCCGACGACCCGCTGCTCGCCGACATGGCCTGGACGGCGGGCGTCGGGCGGAGCCAGTTCGCGCACCGCGCGGGCGCGGCGTTTCGCGATGTCTCATCGCTCAGGGAGGCGCTGACCGAGATCACCGGCGCGGCGGCCGGCCCGGGGCCGGGCGCGGCGACGAGGGTGGCCTTCGCCTACACCGGGCAGGCGAGCCAGTGGGTCGGGATGGGCCGGGCGCTCTACGAGCGCGAGCCGGTTGCGCGCTCGGTGCTGGATCGCTGCGACGAGGTGCTCCGGGAGGAGCGGGGTCGCTCGCTGCTCGACGTCATGTTCGGGCGGGACCCGGCGGCCGGGGAGCTCGACGATCCGGCCTGGACCCAGCCGGCGATCTACGCGCTGGAGTGCGCGCTGACGGCGCTCTGGGGGAGCGTCGGGGTGCGGCCGAGCGTGGTGGTCGGCCACAGCCTCGGGGAGATCGCGGCGGCGGAGGCGGCGGGCGTCTACAGCCTCGAGGACGGGTTGCGGTTCGCGGCGAGGCGCGGGGAACTGCTGGGAGCGCTGCCGGCGAACGGCGCGATGGCGGCGGTCTTCGCACCGGCCGCCCGGATCGCGGCGGCGGTGGAGGAGCACAACGCGGCGTCGACGGGGCCGGACGTGGCCATCGCCGCCGACAACGGGGCGCAGCAGGTCATCAGCGGTCCCGCCGAGGACGTCGCGGCGCTGGTGGAGCGCTTCCAGTCGGAGGGCCTCTGGGCCCGGGCGCTGCGCCGGAGCCCCGCCTACCACAGTGCCCTCGTCGAGCCGGCGCTGGACGACCTGGAGGCGGCCCTCGGGGAGCTCGCGATCAGCTCCCCCGCGGTCGAGCTGATCAGCAGCATGACGGGACGGGTGGTCGAGGCCGGGGCGAGGCTCGACGGGGCGTACTGGCGGCGCCAGGCGCGCCAGCCGGTCGCCTTCCGCGACTGCATCGCCACGCTGGCCGACGGGGGCGTCGACGTGGTGGTGGAGATCGGCCCCCAGGCGGTCCTGGCGCCGATGGTGGCGATGGGCTGGCCGGGCGGCGCCGAGCCGGCCACGATCGCGAGCCTGCGGGGACCCGGCGAGGCGGAGGAGACCGGCGACAGCGGCTTCGTGGAGGCGGTCGCTCAGGCCTTCGAGGCAGGGCTCGCGCTCTCGTTCGAGGGGCTCTTCGCCGGGGAGCGGCGTCGGCGCGTCTCGCTGCCGGGCTACCCCTTCCAGCGGCACCGGTACTGGGTGGAGTCCCCGAGGCGCCGGCGGCTCGCCTCCGGGCATCCGCTCCTGGGAGTGCGCCACGAGTCGCCGCGGGGCGAGGTCCTCTTCGAGCGGGAGCTGGCGGGGGACGATCCGGCGTGGCTCGGCGACCACCGCGTCTTCGGCGAGGTGGTGGCCCCCGGAGCCCTCTTCGCGGCGCTCGCCGCCGCGGCCTCCCCCGGCGCCGACGGGGCACTGGCGGTCGATGAGCTGCAGCTGTGCACCGCCCTCGTACTGACGGAGGAGGAGCACGCGACCGAGTCCGTGCGCGCGGCCCGCCGCGTGCAGGTCGTGCTCGACGGCGCCGGGCAGGGCGCGGCGCGGCGCGTCGAGGTCTACAGCCGGGCAGAGGGGGACGAGACGTGGACGCTCCATGCGGAGGCGCACGTCTCGAGCGCGTCGGGGGGGTCGCCGGGCGAGCGGGTCGACGTGGGGCAGCTGACCGCCGGGCTGTCCGCGGAGGAGCCGGGGATCTTCTACCGGGCGCGGGCCGATGCGAGCATCGATCTCGGGCCGTCGTTCCGTACCCTCCAGCGGCTGTGGTGCGGCGAGGGCGAGGCGGTCGCCGAGGTCGCGCTGCCGGAGGGTGTGGAGAGCGCCGGCCCGGGCCCCCACCCCGTGCTGCTGGACGGCTTGCTGCAGGTGATGGGTGCGGCGCGCTCGCTCGGCGGCGTCGAGGAGGGAGCGACCTTCCTCCCGTTCGCGTGGGAGCGGCTCTGGCTGGCGGAGCCGCTGCCTGAGCGAGTGATCTGCCACGCCCGGATTCGCGGCGCAGCGCCCGGGGGAGAAGGGGAAGCGGCGGCGCCCCGGGACGCCGTGAGCGGCGACCTGCGGATCTACACGCCGGAGGGCATCGCCATCGGAGGCATCGACGGCTACGCGGCGAAGCGGGCCACGCGGTCGACGCTGCTCGCGGGGACGGAGCGCGCGGGTGACCTCCTCTACGAGGTGGTGTGGGAGGATCGGCCGATCGCGCCCGGCATACCGCCCCCCGACTTCCTCCCGAGCCCCTCGGCGGTCGCGGCCGGGTGGGGACCGTTCTCGGAGTACCTGGCGGCCGAGGGCGTCGCCCACGCGGAGCGGGCTGCGCTGCTGGAGGACCTCGAGCGCATGGCGTGGTCGGTCGCGCTCACCACGCTCGACCGGCTGGGGTGGAAGCGCACGGCCGGCGAGACGGTCGAGCCCGACGTCCTGCGCGGGCGCCTGGGCGTGCCCGATGCGCACGGGCGCCTGTTCCGGCGGATGTTCGAGCTCCTGGCGGCGGCGGCCGTGGTCGACGCGCGGGGAGACGGCTTCATCGTCCGCGTGGGGACGGCCGACCCGTTGCCGGAGGCGGTTCCGCCGGACCCAGAGGCGTTCGCCGCGGAGCTGGCCGCGCGGCACGACCACGGCTCTACCGAGATCGAGCTGTTCCGGCGGTGCGGCGGCGCGCTGGCCGAGGTGCTCCGGGGCGAGGCCGACCCGCTCACGCTGCTCTTCAGCAGCGGCGAACCGAGCGCGGGCGACCTGTACCGGCTCGCCCCGGTGGCACGCGCCGCAACCCGCCTGCTGGGAGACGCGGTCGCCGCGCTGCTGCGCGAACTCCCGGAGGACCGCCGCCTGCGCGTGATCGAGGTCGGAGCCGGCACGGGCTCCGCCACGGGCATGGTGCTTCCGGAGCTGCCCCCTGACCGCTACGACTACGTCTACACCGACATCTCGGCCGGGTTCTTCGCTGAGGCGGAGGCCCGGTTCGGCGGCAGCGAGGCGTCGATCGACTACCGCGTGCTCGACATCGAGACGGACCCCGTGGAGCAGGGGTTCGACGCCCACGGCTACGACCTCGTCATCGCGTCGAACGTGCTCCACGCGACGCGGTTCCTCCACGAGACTCTCGCGCACTGCCGCGACCTGCTGGCACCGTCGGGGCATCTCGTCGCTCTGGAGAACCTGCGCGGGCAGGGGTGGCTGGACCTGACGTTCGGCCAGCTGGACGGCTGGTGGCGCTTCGCCGACGACTACCGTCCGCATCACGCGCTGGCGGGCCCGGAGGTCTGGAAGCGGGTCCTCGCCGATGCCGGCTTCGCAGGAGCCGAGGGGCCGGGGGGGAGCGGCGGGGCGGGCGGGGGGGCGGGTCGGGGGGGGGTGCGCCGACGCCTGCCGTCCGCAGCGCGCGCGGGGGGGCCCGGAGGTCTGGAAGCGGGTCCTCGCCGATGCCGGCTTCGCAGGAGCCGAGGTGCTGGGGGGCAGCGGCGGAGCGGACGGGCGGCCGGATCGGGGCGTGATCGTGGCGCAGGGGCCGGAGGAGGTGGCGGAGCCCGCCGGAGCCTGGGTCCTCGTCGCGGACGACTCGGGAGTGGCGGAGGCGCTGGCAGCCGAACTCGTCTCCCGGCGGCAGCGGGTCGTCCTGGCGCCCCGCGACGCGAGCGACCGCGGGTCGTGGAGGGCGCTCATCGAGGCGCTGCCGGCGGACGTGCCGCTCCGCGGCGTCGTCCACCTGACGGCGCTCGACGGCCACGGGGCGGAGGCGGCGCCCGAGGAGCTCGCGGCCGACGTTCGGCGCTCGACGGGGAGCGCTCTCGCCCTGGTACAGGGGCTGTCGGATGCGGGGACGGTTCCGTCGGCGGGCGTGTGGTTCCTTACGCGGGGCGGGCAGGTGCTGGAGCGGGAGCGCCTCGGCCAGCTCACCGGCGCGCTGCTCTGGGGCCTGGGCAAGGTCGTCGAGCGGGAAGCATCGCAGCTCAGGCCCCGGATGATCGACCTCGACCCGGGAGCAGAGGTGCCTCTCGGCGAGCTCGCCGACGAGCTGCTGCGCCCCGACGCGGAGAGCCACGTCGCCCACCGGCTGGGGCGCCGTCGGGCAGCCCGACTGGTGCGAGCCGCCGATGTGTCCGCCCGCCTGCCGCTGCCCGAGGGATCGGGCTGGGCGCTCCGGCCCGACGCCGGCGGCTCCCTGGAGCGGATGCGCATCGAACCGCTCGAGGGGCGGCGCCCGGGTCCGCGCGAGGTCCGCGTCGCGGTGGAGGCCGCCGGCCTCAACTTCCGGGACATGTTCGTGGCGCTCGGCGTCTTCGAGGACGAGCTGGGCGGGGAGTTCTGCGGCCGCGTGATCGAGGTCGGGGAGGACGTCTCGACCGTTGCCGTCGGTGACCGGGTGGTGGGCCTGGCGCCCGCGACCTTCCGCTCGGAGGCGGTCATGCGGGAGGAGCTGGTGGCGCCCGCCCCCGCGGGGATTCCCGCGGCTGCGCTCGCGACCATGCCGACAGCCTTCGTCTCGGCCGCGCTCTCGTTCGACTACGCGCAGCTGGCGGCGGGCGATCGCGTCCTCATCCACGCGGCGGCGGGCGGCGTCGGCCTGGCCGCCGTGCAGCTCGCGCAGGCCGCCGGAGCAGAGGTCTTCGCGACCGCGAGCGCCCCGAAGCAGGACTACCTCCGCGCGCTGGGCGTGGAGCACGTCTTCGACAGCCGACGAACCGCCTTCGGGGGGGAGATCCTCGAGGCGACGGGCGGCGAGGGTGTCGATGTCGTGCTGAACAGCCTCACGGGACCGGGCTTCATCGAGGCGAGCCTCGCCTGCCTGAAGCCCGGCGGACGCTTCGTGGAGATGGCGCGGGTCGACATCCTGACGGAGGAGGAGATGGCGGCGGCGCGCCCGGACGTGGCGTACTCGATCCTCAGGATCGACGTCCTCAAGGAGGAGCAGCCGCAGATCCCCGGCTCCGTCCTGATCCGGGTGATGGAGCGGCTGGCCGCCGGCGAGCTGAGGTCGCTGAACCGGATCCGGTGGCCGCTGGCCGAGGCGGAGCCCGCGATCGAGTACATGCGCGCGGCTCGCCACATCGGGAAGATCGTGCTGACCAACTCGGCGCTCGAGGCCGGGCGGCTGCGGGAGGACCGGAGCTACCTGGTCACGGGCGGCCTCGGAGGCATCGGATGCGCCGTGGCCGGCTGGCTGGCGGACCGCGGGGCCGGCGTGATCGTGCTGAACGGTCGCCGCACGCCCGACACGGAGGCCGAGGCGGCCATCGCGGCGCTGCGCGCGCGGGGGGTGCGCGTGGAGGTGGAGCTGGCCGACGTGACCGACGCGGAGGCCGTCGGCGCGATGCTGGCCCGCATCGACGGCTCGCTGCCGCCGCTCGCGGGCGTCATCCACAGCGTCGGGGTGCTCTCGGACGCGGCGCTCACGAACCAGAGCTGGGAGCGCTTCGAGGAGGTGCTGTGGCCGAAGGTGCTGGGGGCCTGGCACCTGCACCGCGCCACGCTGGACCGGGATCTCGACGTCTTCCTGCTCTTCTCGAGCGTGGCCGGTGTGATGGGCAACCCGGGGCAGGCGAACCACTCCGCCGCGAACGCCTTCCTGGACCAGCTCGCCGGGCACCGGCGGGCGCTGGGCCTGCCGGGTCAGTCGATCGCGTGGGGAGCGTGGGCGGGGCTGGGCGAGGCGGAGGAGCAGCGCGAGCGGATCGCGGGGCAGCTGGAGGCCGCCGGCACGGGCTGGATCGAGCCGGAGCAAGGCCTGCGGGCGCTCGAGCTCCTCGTGCGCCAGGACGCGACCGCCGCGGTGGTCGCGTCGATCGACTGGAGCGTCTTCTCCGAGAACGTCGACCAGCGCTCGCCCCTGCTCGAGCATCTGCTGTCGGCAGGGCAGAGCCCTGCCGGGGTGGCGGAGGCCTCGCCGGCCGACCTGCTCGCGGGCCTGCGCCATGCGAGCCTCGAGGACCGCGAGGAGGCGCTTGCGGCGTTCTTGCAGCGCGAGCTGCAGGCGGTGATGCGGCTGACCGTCGCGCCCGCCCGCTCGACCGAGTTCGCCGACCTCGGGATGGACTCGCTGATGGCGGTGGAGCTGCGAAACCGGATCAACCGTGCCTTCACCGGGGAGTACGTGGCCTCCAACACGGTGGTGTTCGACTACCCGAGCGTCTCCGGCCTCGCCGCTCACCTCGCCCACGAGCTGGCCGGGGGTGACGAGGCTCCGTCCCTGCCGGGGCCACGCGAGCCCCGGCGACGGCCGGAGATCGCCTCCGGGGACGGGATCGCCATCGTGGGGATGGCCTGCCGCTTTCCCGGCGGCGAAGGGCTGGACTCCTTCTGGCGGCTGCTGGAGTCGAAGGGCGACGCGGTCACCGACGGGCGCCGGGACTCGGGGTCGTGGGAGGGCGTCGCGGGGGATCCGGAGGCCGCAGAGCCCTCGCACCGCCGCGGAGCCTTCCTCGATCGCATCGACGCGTTCGACGCGCGCTTCTTCCGGATCCAGCCGATCGACGCGCGCATGATGGATCCGCAGCAGCGGCTGCTGCTGGAGACGAGCTGGCAGGCGGTCGAGGACGCGGCGATTGACCCGGAGTCGCTGAAGGGGAGCCGCACCGGCGTCTACGCCGGCCTCGGAGGCAGCGAGTACCGCCGCGTGGTCGCAGCCAGCGGGCGGGACGAGAGCTACTACGGCTCCGCCGCCGGCGTGGCCGTCGGCCGCGTCGCGTTCGCGCTGGGGCTCGAGGGTCCGGCCGTGCCGGTCGATCTGGCCTGCTCGTCGTCGCTGGTCGCGGTACATCAGGCCGTCACCGCCCTTGAGCGGGGAGAGATCGATCTCGCGCTGGCCGGCGGCGCGAATGCGGTCCTCGCGACCTCCACTACGAGGTTCCTCGAGGAGTGGTCGATGCTCTCGAAGCAGGGGCGCTGCGCTCCCTTCGACGCCGACGCCGACGGCTACGTGCGCGGCGAGGGCTGCGGCATGGTGATGCTGAAGCGGCTGGGCGACGCGGAGGCGGACGGCGACCGCATCTGGGGCGTGATCCGGGGCTCGGCGGTGAACCAGACCGGCGCCGGGCTGGGCCTGACCGTCCCGAGCGGGCCGGCCCAGGTACGGGCGATGGAGGAGGCTCTCTCGCGGGCAGGGGTCGAGCCGTCCGGCATCGACTATCTGGAGGCGCACGGGCCGGGGACGGCCCTCGGCGACGCGGTGGAGATCAACGCGGCCGCGGCGGTCTACGGCGCGGACCGGAGCGCCGAGCGCCCGCTCGTGGTGGGCTCCGTCAAGGCGAACATCGGCCACCTGGAAGCGGCCTCGGCCATCGCCGGGCTGATCAAGGCGGTGCTGGCGATGAAGCGGGGTGCGATTCCGGGGCAGCCGCACTTCCGCACGCCGACTCCGGAGGTCGACTGGGAACGGCTGCCCCTCCGCGTCCCGACCGATCTGGAGTCGTGGCCCCGGGCTCCGGACCGCCCTCCGCTGGCCGCGGTCAACACCTTCGCGATCTCGGGGGCGAACGCGCACGTCGTGGTGGAGGGATACGGCGAAAGCGGGGGCGGCCCTGCCCCTGCCGCGGCGCCCGTGGCCGGAGCACGCGAGGACCGGCCCGCCCCCGCGGCACCCCCGGACGCGCGGACGGTGCGGCTGCTTGCGCTCTCGGGGAGGTCGCCGCAGGCGCTGCGGGAGCTGGCGGGCCGGTACCTGTCGTGGCTCGACGAGCGGCGGGAGGGGCCTGACGGGGAGGGGAAGGCGAGCGACGCGCTGCTCTCCGACATGGCTTTCACGGCGGGCGTGGGGAGGGCCCACTTCGGGCACCGGGCCGGCCTGACCTTCCGCGACGCCGGCTCCCTGCGCGAGGGACTGGAGGCGCTGGCCGCCTCGGAGGGCGGCGTGCCGCACCGGACGTCGCCGGCGATCGCCTTCGTCTACGGCTCCGACGGCGCGTGGAGCGGGATGGGCGAGGCGCTCTACGGGAGCGAGCCGGCGGTGCGCGCCACACTCGACCGCTGCGATACGGTCTTCCGGGACGCGCGCGGCGACTCGCTGCTCGACGTGATGTTCGGGCGTGATGCGGCGGCGGGAGACCTCGCCGATGCCTCGTGGGCGGGCCCGGCGACCTACGCCCTCCAGTGCGCGCTCACCGAGCTCTGGGCCGGCATCGGCATCGGACCGGACGTGGTCGCCGGGCATGGCCTGGGGAAGATCGCAGCCGGTCAGGCAGCGGGGATGTTGACGCTGGAGGAGGGGCTGAGACTCGTCACGGCGCTGGCGCGCGGCGAGTCGATGCCCGGCGGCATGGCGTTCGCGGCTCCGTCGGTGAGGCTCATCAGCGCCGAGACGGGCCGGGTGACGGCGCCCGGGCAGGCGCTCGCCCCGCCTCACTGGCCCCCGCTCGCGGGCGACCCGCCGGCCACCGGAGAATCTGTCGTCACGTTCCGGAACCGCGGGCGATCGTGCCCGTTCACCGAGGGCCAGACCCTCTGCGAGCTGGCCGAGAGCAACGGCGTCGAGATCACCGCCGACTGCCGGGCCGGCATCTGCGGTAGCGATCCCGTACGGTTACTTTCGGGCCAGCAGCACCTGAATCCGATGGGGGATGGAGAACGCGACACACTCGCGGACATCTGCGGGCTGGAACCCAGCACGCACCGGCTCGCCTGCATGGCGAGGCCGACCGGGCCCATGATCGTCGAAATCGTGGATGAAGACTCGTAGAGAGACACCTGTCCTTGCTGATGGCGAGTGCTCAAAGTGCAGGCGGACGGATATCGGAGTGGAGGCCGCGCTCGAAGCGCGTTTTCTGCGCCGCTGATAGTCCCCGGGACTACGTTGCCGTCGGGGCGGCTGGACATCCTGCTGGGGGATCGCGACAACAGCATCTGGACGGACCGCACCGTCCGCATGTGGTTCGCGGTACCGGGCATGTACGGCGGGTTCAGCTACCGGCTGGAGGTAGTTGGCGTCCACCCCAAGCTCTTTTCCGAGAGCTGGTGCCGCGTCGTTGGCGGGTCGGGCCAACGCCACGCAATCACGCCCGCTGGGAGCCAACTTGTCGAAGAAGGGTTCGTGTAAGCCGCCGCAGACACGAACGGGTCGTTTTGCGTGGCGGGGGCGAGATCCTTTGTGGGTTCCCCGCAGCCATCGAAGGGAAGTTGGGGGCGCGCCGGGGGGTGACCTTGCCGGCCACCGGCGCGGGTGTCTGAGCCGATGGATGGTCGACCACAGGTAGAGGGTAGTTGTTCGTTCCGCCGGCGATCACCAAGTCCATCGAGAGGGACTTGTCGTGATCGGCGTCGCCCTCGACGACCTGCAGGGGATTTCCACCGCCGGCGGCGGCAAGCCTCGCCACCGCGCCACCGGAATCGTCGGGCAGCTACCGCGCATTCGGGAGCGGACTCCAGGGCTGCCCCGCGGGGCGGCCCCT
>MKWU01002881.1_pt1 | contig 24069 bp, 22 predicted proteins | sample 809101 | NCBI WGS metagenome assembly MKWU01 (sample SAMN05860141, study PRJNA318959) | sponge metagenome | host: Aplysina aerophoba | place: Slovenia: Piran, Adriatic Sea, Gulf of Piran | collected 2013-05-07 | reverse complement strand
CAGGCGGGGAGGCGGTCGTGACCGGCTCCCCGGAAGCAGCCGGCTCTTCGGACCCGCTACCGCAGGCTGCGGCAAGCGGGAGGGCGACCAAGAGCACCATCAGGGACTGGCGAAGGCGTTTCACCGTCCGAATGATAGACCCGGCCAGCCCTTAGGTGTAACGGTTCAGCGAGCTTTTGGGCAGCCTAACTCAGCCGCCGGCGAGTTCGCGGCTCCGGGTGACCACCCGCTCCAGCACCAGTTCGGCTTGGCCGCTGTCGATGGCGCCGGCGGCTACGGAGATTCCTTCCTCCATCGTCGCCGCTCTCCCGGACACGAGCAACGCCGCCGCCGCGTTGAGCACCGATATGTCACGATGCGGTCCACCAGCGCCTGCAAGCACCCGGCGGGTGATGGCCGTGTTGGTCTCCACCGTGCCTCCGAGCACGTCGGAGACGGGTCGTCGAGCCAGACCCACATCCTCCGGAACGAATTCGGTCTTAGCGATCTCACCGTCTCGGAGGCGCCAGACCACCGACGGCCCGCTCAGGGTCAACTCGTCCAGCCCGTCCTCCCCATGGAAGACGACAGCGCGGCGGGCGCCGAGCATCGCCAGGACCCTGATCATGCGCTGCGCCATCCTCGCGTCCGATACGCCCAAGGCATACCGCCTGACACCGGCAGGATTGCTGAGCGGACCGAGGAAGTTGAACACGGTGGGGATCCCCAACTCCTTCCTCACCGGTCCCGCGAACCGCATCGCCGGGTGGTAGACCGGCGCCAGGAAGAAGGCGTAACCGGTGTCGTGAAAGAGCCGACAGTTCTGCTCCACCGGTAGATCGATAACCACGCCGAGAGCCTCGAGGACATCGGCCGACCCACATTGCGACGACATGGACCGGTTGCCATGTTTGGCGATCGGGACCCCGGCCCCCGCCGCTACGAAGGACGCCGTCGTCGAGATGTTGAAGGTGCCCGAACGATCACCCCCGGTACCGACGATGTCCACAGGATCGGAGTCGCCCAGGTCCGCCGGGACGGCGGCCTCCAGCATCCCCTCCACCAGCCCGCTCATCTCCTCGACGGTCTCACCCTTCATGCGGAGGGCGACGATCAGCCCGGCGATCTGAGCGGGGGTGGCTTCGCCTCCCATTACCTGGCGCATCGCTCTCCGGGCCTGCCGGCGTGAAAGGTCCGAGCCGGTCGAGAGCACGCCCAGCGTCCCGGACCACGAGAAGTCTCTCATGGCCGGGAGCTTATCAGGCGACCGCCGAGCACCGGCGACCCGCCACCCGCCGGATGGTCCCTGCGAAGCGGTCAGGACGCGGAGTGCGGGGCCGGGTTGTACCCGGCCCCGCACTGTGAAAGGCCTGAGGAGGAAAGGCCTTTACGACTCGTTCACAAACCTGTCGACGTAGACACCGACGATCGCTCCCACCAGCGGTCCCAGAATGTAGGCCCACACTTCGGTGAATTCGACGGCGATGATCGCCGGCCCGAGGCTCCTAACCGGGTTCACGGAGGCACCGGTCAGGGGCACTGCCGCCAGGTGGATCACGGTAAGGGCCAGTGCTACGCCGATCGGGGCTGTCGCACCGTCACCCGATGTGGTCCGCAGGAAGACGATTACGAGAACGGCCGTGAGGATCGCCTCAAGAACGAACACCTCTGCCGGAGCGATCCCGCGCCCACCGGCCGGAACGGTTTGCTCCACACCTCCGACACCGGCCACGGCAGCCACCAGACCGGAGGCCAGGAGGGCGCCGGCCAACTGTGCAACCACGTAGCCAACCAGGTCCGCCCCGGATATCTCCCCCCGAAGAAGTCTGGCGAACGTAAGAGCCGGATTGACGTGCGCGCCCGACACCGCGCCGAACATGTAGATGGCGGCGAGCATCGCGAGGCCGAATCCGAGCGCGATAGCGACGATATTCCCACCGGCGCTGAGAATTGCCATGGAGCCGACACCGATCAGCACGAACGTTCCGAGCAGCTCGGCGAGATACTTGTTCAGTGAGCCGGCCAACTGGGACCTCCCTTGTTGCTTTGTTGTCTTGGGTTAGACCCGAGGACCCCGCAACGAGTTTCGCAATAGATGACAACTTCCCTTAGTCTTAACTCCGGTGTGGATGGCTGTGCCCCGAGGTTTCACCAGATGAAGGAGCCGCCGCTCCGGACGCCGGTCCGCTGGGGGCCCGTGGGGCTCGGAACTGTTTCGGGTCTCCTGGTCATGGCCGTCGCAGGCTTCGCCGGAACCACGGTCCTGTCGCTCCTCGGCCAGCTCGGAGTGGCGACCGGCGAGACCGCCGACTGGGCGGTCCTCTCGCTTTCGCTGATCGGTGGAGAGTTGGTGGGAGGGTACGTAGCGGGACGGCTCGCCGGTAAGCCCATGCCGGGCCTGCCGGGAAGTCTGGCGTCCCTGGGCCTTTACGCGGTGGTCGCCTCGCTCAGTCTCGTGCGGGGTAGCCCGGCCGGGATCCTGACTCTGGTGGTGTTCGCCTTGGCGGCAGCCGCGATCGGGTATGCGGGCGGCGCTCTAGGAGGGTCCTGAGCAAGCCACCAGCGGCCTGCCAACCGCCGGCATTGCTCCTGGGATGGCGGGCGGCAGGCCCGAGCAATCGTCATTGTTCAGCACAATCCTCGCGGGACGGTGAGGAAGGGGCGAGTCCGCCGGTAAGCCGGATTCTGTACGCCTTGACGGGCGACGGCCATCCATCTGGGATCTGCGTTACCGCCAGACCTCGTTGCGGTCCACCCGAGGCTTGATCGGCGGACCACCGGCGCCTCTGCTTGACCTTGCTCCGGGAGGGGTTTACCAGCCACCCCGGTCTCCCGGGATGCTGGTGGTCTCTTACACCACCGTTTCACCCTTGCCTGTGCCCTGCGGCCATCGGCGGTCTGGTTTCTGTGGCACTTTCCGTCGGGTCACCCCGCCTGGGCGTTACCCAGCTCCCTGTCCTGTGGAGTCCGGACTTTCCTCGATTGACTTGGCAACCGCGGCCGTCTGGCGAACTCGCCGCACTCGCAGGCTAGCGGTGGGGCCCGGCAATGGAAGCCCCGACCCATCGAATTGGGGCCTGAGGCACCAGCGGTGGAAGGGATTCGCGTACCGGACGGAGCAGTACCCTGGATCTGCGAATGTGCGGAAGGTACGTGATCAACGAGGACCCGGATGTCCTGGCCGACTATTTCGGCGTGCACCGGGTGGTTACCGAGCCACTGAGACACAGCTACAACGTTGCGCCCACCGACGAGGTGTACGGCGTTGCCGAACACCAAGGGGACCGCCTACTAGGGGTGTTCAGATGGGGTTTGATCCCCCACTGGGCGCGAGACCGCAAAGGTCCCCTGAACATCAACGCCAGGGCCGAGACCGTGGCCACCAAGCCGACATTCCGGGATTCGCTGCGCCGCCACCGGTGCCTCCTCCCCGCCGGAGGGTTCTTCGAATGGACCCCCAAGACCCGGGGACGGCAGCCCTATTACGTCACCATGGCCGATCGATCTCCCATGGCGTTCGCGGGTATCTGGGCGTCCTGGCGGGATCCCGAGACGAGGACGTGGACCAAGAGTTGCGCGATCATCACGACCCGGGCCAACGACTCCATCGCTTCCATCCACACCCGGATGCCGGTGATCCTGGAGCGGGACAAATGGGACCTATGGCTGGATCGCGAGGTCCGTGAGCCCGAAGCGGTCCAGGACCTGCTCATCCCCTTCCCGGCCATCCGCATCGCCTGGCACCCCGTGTCAACGAGGGTGAACAGCGTCAGGAACAACGCGCCGGACAACATCCTTCCGCTGCCGGACGCCGGGTGAACCGGCCGCGCTTCAGCCCTGACTCTCCATCTCTCCAGACATACCGGCGGCGCGATGCCACATCAACCACATCATCGCGACGAGGCCAGGATCGACCCGACGGGTGAAGGTCGCGCCCCGGCCGAGACGAGACTACCGAAATAGCCATAACCCCTGTTCAGAAGCTCATTTGCCGCACCATGTTCGCCCAGTACACACCGCCGCACGAATACGGGGTTAGGACTTACCCCTCCGGTTGTCTAGCCTGACAATGAATGGCACGCATACTGCTGGTCCGGCACGCCCCCACGCCGGAAACAGGAACTCGCCTCACCGGCCGGAACCCCGGCGTGTCTCTCGGAGAAGCCGGAGAGGAGGCCGCCCTCGCCACTTCCCAGGTCCTGGCCGGGCTGGCTCTACAGGCGGTCTACAGCTCTCCCATCGAGCGGACCCTGGAGACGGCGTGCATCGTCGCCCGTCCCCACGGTCTGTCCCCCATCCTCGAACCTGGCCTCACCGAGATCGACTTCGGCTGCTGGACCGGGAAGGACCTCGACGACCTGCGCCACAACGAGCACTGGAGAACCGTTCAGCTCAACCCGGCCCGCTTCCGTTTCCCGGCGGGCGAATCGTTCGTGGAAGCACAGACGCGCGCCGTTGCGTCCGTGGAACGGATCACGGAGGACCTGGGGGATGGCACCGCGGTAGCGGTCAGCCACAGCGACGTAATCAAGCTGGTTCTCGCCTACTACCTCGGGCAGCCCCTAGACCTCTTCCAACGGCTCCGGATCGCTCCTGCCTCCATCTCGGACCTCCGGCTGGAGAAGAACCGGCCGCCCTGGATTGGTTCCATAAACACCCTTGTTCTGGACCGATGAGCGACTCGCTGCAGGACTTCGGGCCGGTGGATCGCTTCCTGGTGGGAGCCGTCGGAAGCCCGGGAAAGAGGACGTTCTATCTGTTCGTCGAGGCAGCCGGTAGTGCCGCCTGGTTCAAGTGCGAGAAGGGCCAGGCGGCTGCACTCGGCGAGCAGGGTCTTGAGTTGCTGTCGAATCTGGGCTGGGAACTGGACGAGGACACGGTAGAGGCGATGGTGTCCCTGTTCGACGACCTGCCCCCGCCGCCAGGTCCGGAATCCGTGGGTCTCCAGGTCAGATCGATAGCCATGCGGATCGAGAGCAGGGACCGCATGACGGTCATGCTCGAAGGGATCGAGGACGACAGCCACGCCGTCTTCACGATCACCGCCGAGCAACTGCGAGCCGCAGGCCTGCTCGCCCTGAAGGCGGTCCACGCTGGTCGTCCTCGCTGCCCCAACTGCCTGCTCCCGGAGGATCCGGGTGGCCATCATTGCCCATCGGGAAACGGCCACCGACCTCCAGGGTGACCGGTCCGGGCGCCCACGAATGGCACATCGCCGAAGTCCTCGGCCGGTTCCGCAACGCTTCGAACGCCACCCTCCTGGCCAGGACGGATGCCGGCCACCTAGTCGTCTACAAGCCCGAGCAGGGCCAGCGGCCCCTCTACGACTTCGACTGCCGCACCCTTCCGGTTCGCGAAGTGCTGACCTTCGAGGTATCGGAAGCGGCTGGTCTGGGATCAGTTCCTGAGACCAGACCGGCGGAGGGCCCCTTCGGACCCGGTTCTGCCCAGACCTTCGTGGATGTGGACGAAGGTTTCGACCCGGCGCCATTCATCAACCGGGCAGACGACCTCCTCTGGCCGGTCGCCACACTGGATCTGGTGATCAACAACGCCGACCGCAAAGCAGGCCACGTACTCGCCGACCGCTCCGGCAGCCTTTGGTGCATTGACCACGGCGTGGCCCTCCACCCGCTGCCCAAGCTTCGCACGGTGATGTGGGGATTCGCCGGTCGCCCGCTGCCCGATGAGATGGTTGTGAGAGTACGCAAGGTGCGGGATGCTCTCGACCGCGGACTGCACGCCAGAGCCGTGGAACTCTTGAGCAGCGTGGAGGCCGACGCGCTGGTGGAGCGGGTCGAAGCGATCCTTGCCGAACCGGTGCATCCCGACCCCCCGACCGATCGGCCGCCACTCCCCTGGCCGATCTGGTAACCACCCATCGTGACCGCCTGTCAGGTGTCGTTGAGCGTTGCGAGGACCAGGGGCCACAGCACAATGACCCGCGGATCGCCGGTCACGGTCTATCCTGCCCACCATGGCTTCGCCGGATGATCCCAAACCGAATCGACTCGGCGCCACGCTCGCCGCAGTCATCCTGATCGCCATCGTCGTCGCGTTCTACATGTGGCCGTCGGCCACCTGACGATCCCGTCCCCCCAGGGCAGGGGAGCCGGCGTTCAGCGGGGCCAGTCGTCCTTCAGCAACCTCGACAGGGCCCGGTCCGCAAGAACCTTTCCCCCCGTCTGGCAGCCTGCGCAGTAGTTGGTCTCGTTCGAGGCGTAGACGATCCTCCTGACGGGTTCTCCGCACGCCGGGCACGAATGACCGAACTTGCCATGGACGGCCATCTCGGGGCGGAACGCCGTGACCTTCTCGGGGAAGCCCTCGCCCACCTCCGCCCGTAACCGGTCGACCCACTCGACGAGGGAACTCCTTGTTGCATGTCGAAGGCGCTCGACCTCCGAGTCTGTGAGCCGTCGAGTGAGCCTGACAGGAGAGAGACCGGCTCGATGGAGGATCTCGTCCGAATAGGCGTTGCCTATTCCCGAGAAGAGCCTAGGGTCGGTCAAGGCCCGCTTGAGCGTGCGGTTCTCTCTCAGCAAGGCCTCCCGGAAGCGCGCGAGGTCCACTTCCAGAGGTTCGACCCCTCCCCGGTCATGCCCCACGAGTTCCTTGCGGCCTCGATGGATGTGAAGCGAGGTCCGCTTCTTGCTGCCCTGCTCGGTCAGCACCAGCGTGCCGTGATCGAAGTCGAAGGCCGCATGCCCGGTCTTCCTAGGGGGAGTCGAACCACGCTTTCTCCACCTGAAACGCCCGGCGATCATCAGGTGGAACACCATGAACAACTCGTCCTCCAGCTCCCACACGATCCGCTTACCCATACGGCGGAAACCAAGTACGCGCCGGCCCTCGGTCTCGTGAACGGGTGGATCGAAGGTGCGCAGGAGCGACACCGACATGACACGCGCCCTCTCGATGGTACGGCCACCGACGAACCGCTCCAACGCCTCCAGATACAGGACGACATCAGGGAGTTCCGGCATACCGGGAAAGCCTAGTTTCGGGAGAGAGGTCGCGAGAGGCGGACGCGACGGCCGTCTCCGCAGACCCGGCGCGGTTCCCGTCCGGAACACCGCTCGCCATGCCTGCGGTGTCGCCACCGTCGCGGTTACCTCTTCCTCAGGTGAGCATCTATCCGCCCACCTCTAAAGGGAGTGTCTCCTAGGAGGGTGCTGAACAATGACGATTGCTCGGGCATGCCGCCCGCCGGCCCAGGAATTGTGCCGGCGGTTGGCAGGCCGCTGGTGGATTGCTCAGTACCCTCCTATATCCCGTCTTTGAAGGCGTCCTCGAAGGAGGCGAACCGGCGTCCGCCGCCGGAGCTCGGGCCTCTGCCGCCTCCGCCGCTCCGGTTCCCGGACCCTCCGCGGCGCTGCGGGCCGGACCCGCGGCGTCCGCCGCTGCGGTTACCTCCACCGCCACGGTTGCCTCCACCGCCACGACCGCGTCGACCACCTCCGTGGCGCGGACCGCCTCCCCGGTTGTCACGGCCGCGGCCTCCGCCGCGGTTCGGACGATCCCGGCGAGGCCCGCCGGTGCGGCTGCCCGCGGGAGGAGTCTTGGCGCCGGGCTTGGGTTCGAGGTCCGCCCCTATCTTCAACGAAACCTTGCCCATCCGGTCAACGGACTCGACCACCACCTTCAGGTCATCACCCTCCGACAGATAGTCACCCACCCGGCGAACGTGACGGGTGCTGTCCAGCTTCGAGATGTGCAGCAGGCCGTCCCGGCCGGGAAGGATGTTGACGAATGCACCGAAGTCGGTGATGCTCACCACCTTGCCCTCGTATTCCTTGTCCACCTCGGCGGTGGGCGGGAACGCGATCTCCTTGACCCTGTCCATGGCGTCCTGGAGGGAGCTTCCGTCGCTGGACGACACGAGAACCGCCCCGTCGTCCTGCACTTCGAGGGTGGCGCCTGTCACCTGTTCGAGCTCGCGGATCACCTTGCCCTTAGGACCGATGATCTCCCCGATCTTGTCGACCGGTACCTGCACCGTTTCCACGCGGGGTGCATGTTCCTTGAACTCCTCGCGGGGTGCGGGTATGGCGCCGTTCATCACGTCGAGAATCTTGAGGCGCGCCTCCTTGGCCTGGGCCAGCGCCGAGGCCAGAACCTCGGAAGGAAGACCGTCGATCTTCATGTCGAGCTGGAGCGCCGTGATCACCTCTGCGGTCCCGGCCACCTTGAAATCCATGTCTCCCAGCGCGTCCTCCGCCCCGAGTATGTCGGTCAGGGTGACGTAGCGGCCTTCCTCCGCTATCAGTCCCATGGCGATCCCCGCCACTGGGGCCGACACGTTGATCCCGGCGTCCATGAGAGACAACGAAGAGGCGCAGACCGAGGCCATCGACGACGACCCGTTGGATGAAAGCACCTCCGACACCAGCCGGATGGTGTACTGGAATCCGTCGTCACGAGGCACCACCGGCTTCACAGCCTTCTCGGCCAGGGCGCCGTGACCGATCTCGCGACGCTTGGGCCCGCGCATGAACCCAGCCTCCCCGGTGCAGTAGGGGGGGAAGTTGTAGTGGTGCATGTAGCGCTTGGTCTCCTCGTTGCCGATGGTGTCGAGGAGTTGCTCCATCCGGGGCATCCCGAGGGTGAGGACGTTCAGCACCTGCGTCTCGCCACGGGTGAAGAGAGACGAGCCGTGAGCCCTGCTCAGCACGCTCACCTCGGCCGAAAGGGGCCTGATCTCCGTAGCGGACCGGCCGTCCATGCGGATCCCCTCTTCGATGATGCGCTGGCGCATCAGCTTCTTGACAATGGACCGCAACGCCTTACCGCCCTGAGGGGCTATCTCAGCCTCGCCGTTCTCCTCGAAGTGACTCTCGACCTGCTCCTTGAGAGCGAGTTCGGCCGCTTGGCGCTCGGCCTTGTCAGCAATCCTGATCATCGAGGCGATCTCGGCGCCGGCAACTTCCTGGACCTGCTCCAGAACCTCGTCCGTGTAGTCGACGACGGCCGGCCATTCCCCGACATCCTTGCCGAGCTCGGCACCCAGCTCGCTCTGGATGTCGATCAGATCGCCGATGTACTCCTTGGCCGACTCTAGACCCGATGCCACCAGCTCCTCGTCGGGAGGGGGCTGTCCACCGGCGATGAGCTCCATCGCGGCATCGGTTGCACCGGCTTCCACCATCACGATGTCTACGGATCCCCCGTCGTTCCTCTTGCCGACCACTACCAGGTCGAATACGCAACCCTCTAGCTCGGTGTAGGTCGGGAAGGGAATCCAGGCGCCGTCCGCCAAGCCCAAACGTACCGCTCCGAGTGGACCTTCGAAGGGAAGGTCGCTCAGGGTCAGGGCCGCCGAGGCGCCGTTCAATGCCAGGACGTCGTAGGCGTTCTCGCCGTCCACCTGCATTATCGTGGCCACCACGTGGGTGTCGTTGCGGTATCCCTCCCGGAACGATGGACGTAGCGGGCGGTCGATCAATCGGGCGCTCAGCGTGGCCCGTTCCGTAGCCCGGCCTTCGCGCCGGAAGAACGACCCCGGGATCTTCCCGACCGCGTACATGCGCTCCTCAACGTCGATCGTCAACGGGAAGAAATTGACTGCTTGTCTCGGCTTGACGTTGGCGGTTGCCGCTACCAGGGCCTCCGTCTCCCCCATCGAGATCCTTACTGCGCCGTTCGCCTGACCGGCGAGCTTGCCAGCGGAGATTACGATCTCCTTTTCGCCGACCTGGGCGCGAACCATATGTTCTGACACGCGTTCTCCTTCTGTATGCGTGAGTGGCTGCGCGAAGGGTCAGAGGAAGAACGCAGTCAATTACCAGTGGTCATGCCTCCGCCCCGCCTCCGAAGGGGACGTAACGAAGGGATGGCAACTGACAACCGACTGGCGTTCGGCCTCGAGTCGGTCGCGTAGCCGGAATGTCTCTGTTGATTGTTATTCGATACTTGATTCCCACCGCCGACCCGGCTTAGGCGGACACGGCGGGAGACTCAATGCTGCTGATCTCTCGATCACCAAACAAGTTTCCATGGGATCTTCTAGCGCCGCAGTCCAAGCCTGGCGATCAGTCGCCGGTACCGTTCCGCATCAGTCCTTCGAAGGTACTTCAGAAGGCGGCTACGTTTCCCGACCATCATCAGCAGGCCACGACGGCTGTGGTGATCATGCTTGTGTTCGCGAAGGTGCTCGGTCAGGTGCCGGATGCGTCCGGTTAGCAGGGCAACCTGAACCTCCGGAGATCCTGTGTCGCTGTCGTGATCGCCGAATTCGGCAACTATTTCTTGGGTCGTACTCATCTTCTCTCACTCGACCCTCGCAGCCCGGACGGGCGCGTCAAAGGTGGTGGGGTCACGTGGAGTCTAGCACCATGGGCGGCAAGCGTCGCCACCGTCCCGGACATGTCAGCGGGAGCAGAACGCGTCTGCGGCCCGTGACTCCGCGGACGGAGCTCACCCGGGGCAACAGGACATGCGAAGCTTCATGGATTCACCGTGCTGACCAGGCTGTTTGGAGGGTCGACCGGATACGGCTCACCGAGCGGAGCCATTCGATCTCAGTACGCTCCACGGACCGGATGCGGCCCGTTGCACTACTGCCCGGTGTCCCGAATCTCTGGTCCGGTTACGTTTTCGAGTACCGGTGTTATGACGGGAGGGAGGTTCTGTCATAGGCCCGTCGCATACTGGTGGGTAACCGCAATGCACCAAGCGGTCCGTTTTGGGTACCGACCGGGCCGGGCTGGGATCATGCAGACCGTACGACCCCTGTAGGGGTATGGCGGGACGCGTTTCGGCGCCGAGGAGGCGGCGGCAGGGGGTGGGAGCCCGCCGGAGGCAACAGGCCCGGCGTTTTTCTCGTTCTCAGGCCCCCCGGGGCCGGTGGTCCGGTACTGACTGAGCAGTTGAACGGCGAATCTGAGGATCAGGACTCCTAGGAGAACTCGAAGGCTGCCGACGGACCGGCACGACCATCCAGCCGCGTTGTTACCGGAGCAGTCGTCGAGCCCGGAGGATGTCACCTTCACGGACAAGCGCCCACGAACTGGATTCCGGCCCGGACACGGGGCCTCTTACCCGCTCGACGAACCGTAGGGTCACGATGTCCCGGGGACGAATCCGGGGCTGCCGGTCGACAAAGTGAACCCGTGCGGGGGTTGGCTGACCGTCCGGCCCTCGACGATACCCGACGAGGCAGAGACCGGGATGGATGCCGGTTCCGATCACGGTCCGGACCGCGTAGGCACCCGGCGGGGGTACGGCCATCGCCGGATCGAAATCCAGATCGGCGGTGACGGTTCCGGACTCGGACCTTCCGGAGCGGTCGGTGCCATGCGGAGCCGCCAATTCGTGCGGACGGCCCAGTAGATCTGCAGCCGCTGCCACATCTCCCTGAGCTATCCGGAAGCGGATCATCGATGACGAGATGGGATCCGTGCCTGCCCGGAGCAACTCGCGCGCCTCCACGACGAATCCGTTTCTCTCGCCGGATTCTCTCAGGCTGGTCACGTTTCCAGCCCGTCCCACGCCGTAGCGAAAATCATGCCCCACGATCACCAGACGCGCCTTGAAGCCGTTGACGACCACCCGGTGAACGAACTCGTCCGGTGACAGGTGGCGGACCTCCGCGAACGGGAGAACACCCACCTGGTCTACGCTCATGGACTCCAGGACCTCAAGCCGGCGGGGCACCGGCATGAGGGTCTTGGGCGCCCGGTCGGGTGCCAGCACGGCTCGGGGGTGGACATCGAAGGTCACCACGCCCACAGGCAGGTCGGCCAACGCAGCCGCCTGGGAAGCAAGCCCGGACAGAAGCTCCTGATGCCCCCGATGCAGCCCGTCGAAGACTCCGATGCTAAGTGCCATTCCGGACGCGGGCCCCGGCCCCCAGAATCGGGGGTCTCCCGTCCAGACCCTCATCCCCCGGTTCATCCGAGGACGACCTCCGGCACGAGCTCGTCGCCGCGGGAGCGGTAGACAGCCAGCAGTCGCCCGCGGGACATCACCCGCACCAGCCCACCTGCGGGTTCTGCATCGGTGCCTGGGGCTATATACCGCCCGTTGCAGACCGCCCTGGCCAAGGCGCCCATCACCTCGACCCGCGGCAGGTGCGTGAGACCCTCGGCAGGTGGGAGCACCACCTCGCCCAGCCGACTCTCCGTCCGGAGGGCGACCAGATGCCCGATGCGCCGGGCACCATCCACCCGCAGCAACCCGTTCCGGACCCTCCGCAGAGCAGTCAGGTGCGCCCGTCCTCCCAGCGCGCGGCCGATGTCATCGGCCAGCACCCGCACGTAGAGTCCACTGCCACCCACCACCCGGATCGACACCTTCGGGAACGGGCCCGGTTCGAAGTTCTCGAGGTCGAGACGGTCGACCCTCACCGTTCTCGGGGGGCGTTCGACCTCCTCGCCACGCCGGGCGAGCTCGTGGAGCCGCCTCCCGCCGACCTTGACCGCGGAGACCATGGGGGGTGTTTGCTGGATGCTTCCGACGAACCCGGACATCGCCGTGGCCACATCGCCCCGGCCGACCGCCATCTCGCGGCGGTACACCTCTTTCCCGTCGGCGTCCAGGGTATCGGTGCCGACGCCCAGGCAGGCAACCGCCCGGTACTCCTTCGGCTGGTCGGTTATGAACCGCAGCAAACGGGTGGCCCGTCCCAGCCCGAGAACCAGCAGACCGGTGGCCATCGGATCGAGAGTCCCGGCATGACCTATCTTCCGAGTAGCGAAGACTCCCCTCGCTTTGGCCACGACATCGTGGGAGGTCCACCCCTGCTCCTTGTCTACCAGTGCGAAACCGGTCGCGTCGCTCACACCGGGAGCCGTTTCCGTACCGCGTCGACGGCGTCCTCCATCCCGCCCTCGAAGCTGCAACCGGATGCGCGATGGTGGCCGCCACCTCCCAGCGCCACGGCGATCTCTGCTACGTCGACAGACCGGCGGGAACGCAGGCTGAGCTTCCAGTTCCCGTCCGGCTGCTCCTTGAGCAGCAGCGCTACCTCGGCTTCACGAGCGAGCCGGACCGAATCGATCAACGCGTCGGCGTCCTCCATCCCGACACCGTTGCGCCGGAGATCATCCTGTGTCAGATAGGACCAGACGAGCGACTGGGCCGGCTCCAGTGTCGCTCTCGACAGGACCGCCCCGGCTACACCCAGGTAGCCGAAGGCCACCGATTCGTAGACCGACTGCCCGATGATCTCGGGACGTGCACCTGCTTCGAGCAATTCCGCGGCGGATCGGAAGGTCTCCGGGCTGGTGTTCGAATACTGGAAGCGGCCGGTGTCGGTTACGAGGCCGAGCAATAGTGCGGTCGCGACCTCGGGTGACGGACTCCACCCCAGTCGCCGGATCAGCCGGTAGCAGAGCAGGGCTGCAGCCGGAGCCAGCGGGTCGGACACCTGTACGTCCCCGAAGCCTTGGCCCGAGGCATGGTGGTCGATCATCACCACAGTGCCGGCCGCATCCAGCAGATCCTTCAACTCCTCGCCGAGCCGTTCGGGGTCGTTGGTGTCGAAGGCAACGAGTACCTCGGGTACCACGACCTCGCCAGGTTCCGCGAGTGGCGACGTATCGAGAAAGGCGAAATGGGCCGGGAGGACGAAATCCCCGCCGAAGCACACCCGGGCCTCCCGTCCAGCGGCGCGGCACGCCAGGGCCAGCCCCAATGCCGCTCCCAGCGCGTCCCCGTCCGGATTCACATGCCCGGTCGCCACCACCGAGCGAGCCTCGCCGATCACGCGCACGGCGTCGTCCATCGCGTAAGGGCCGGCGGTCATGAGGGATTGCCTCCACGTTCGATGTCTTTGAGGATCGCCTCGATCCGCCGGGCATGCGCTACAGCCGGGTCGGGGACGAAACTCAGCCTGGGAAGGTACTTGAGGCGGACTTGCTCACCGATCGCCGCCCGGATCCGTGACGCTGCGCCCGCCAGCGCCCGCTCGGTCTCGGCTTCGACCTGCTCGTCGCCCAGCACCGTGAAGTAGACCGAGGCGTTACGAAGGTCCGGCGCCGTGGACACGCCGGTAACCGTTAGGAACCCGATCCGGGGGTCCTTGAGGTTCCGGCATTCCTCGGCGATTACTTCGCGGAGGATCTCGTTCACTCGCCGGATGCGCTGGCTGCTCATCGACAAACCGTCAATCGGGACGCTCGAGATACGAGACAGCCGTGGAGAGCACCTCGACTTCCTCCCAGCGATCGAGGAAAGTCTGCACGGAACGGATCGCCATCTCCAACTGGGATGCGTGGGGGGACACTATCCCCACCCCGACCGCCGACCGCTGCCAGAGGTCCTGGTAGTCGATCTCGGCGAAGGCGACCGGGAAAGCACGGCGTAGCCCGGTGCCGAGGCGTGCTATCCGCCTGCGCTTCGACTTGAGGGAATGGACGTCCCTGAGCCGGAGATCGACTCTGAGTGCGGCTGCATGCATGGATGCCCCCCGTTGGTCACGTGGGGGCGATCACTGGGCGGCCACTTCGTCGATGCGGTACGTCTCGATGATGTCACCTTGCTTGATGTCTCGGAATCGCTCGAGACCCACACCGCATTCGAAGCCGGCCACAACTTCGGGGACGTCGTCCTGGAAGCGCCGGAGCGAGGCCACGTGGCCGTCGTACACCACGATCCCGTCCCGCAGTATGCGGGCCTGCGCACCCCGCGGGATGACGCCCTCCACTACGTAACAGCCGGCCACTGCTCCGAGTCTCGGCACACGGAAGATGGCTCTCACTTCGGCAGTGCCGAGCACGTGTTCTTCTTCCACGGGTGCCAGACGGCCCACCAGCAGTTGCTCGATCTCGTCGAGCAACTCGTAGATGATCGAGTACGTCATCACTTCCACACCGGCGGAGGCGGCCGCTCTTCGGGAGTTGGGATCCGGACGCACGTTGAAACCGATCACCACCGCATCGGTCGCGTCGGCGAGGGTCACATCGTTCTCTGTGATTCCCCCCACTCCTGCGTGTACGACGGTGACCCGCCCACCTTCCCTAACGATCTTGCCCACAGCCTCGCGGATCGCTTCAACCGAGCCGTCCGCGTCAGCCTTGATGATCAGCCTGAGTTCGGCTTCGTCCTGGGCACGGAGCCGCTCGAGCAACTGCCCGAGCCGTTCCCTGGCGGTCGGAACGACCAGATTCTTGGCCCGATACTCGTCGACCCTTCTGCTCGCGATGGACCGAGCCAGCCGGTCGTTCTTAACAGCCTCGAACAGGTCACCGGCCGTGGGGACGGAAGACCAACCGGTGACCAGGACCGGTGTGGATGGTCCGGCAGTCGAGATCCGCTTGCCCTTGTCGTCGATCAGCGATCGGGCCCGGCCGCTCACCGTACCGGCCACCAGCGAGTTGCCCCGCCGCAACGTACCGCGCTGGACGATCACCGTCGCGATCGGTCCGAGCCCGCGGTCCAGACGGCTCTCGATGACCACGCCCGAGGCGGCAGCCCTCGGGTTCGCCTTGAACTCGGAGACCTGTGCGACGAGGTCGATCATCTCGAGCAAAGAGTCGATACCCTCCCCGGTGACCGCTGACAGCTCCACCGAGATAACGTCGCCACCGAGTTCTTCGGTGATTATTCCGTGCTCGGTAAGCATGGCCCGGGCCCGCACCGGGTTGGCGTTGTCGAGATCCATCTTGTTGATGGCCACGATCACCTCTACGCCGGCGGCCTGGCTGTGGCTGATCGCCTCGATGGTCTGGGGCATGACACCGTCATCGGCTGCCACTACCAGCACCACGATGTCGGTGACCTCCGCGCCTCTCGCTCGCATGGCCGTGAAGGCGGCGTGGCCGGGTGTGTCGATGAACGTTATCGGGCGTCCTTCGACCGACGTCTGGTAGGCGCCTATGTGCTGCGTGATCCCGCCGGCCTCGCCCGCCACCACGTCGGTCTTGCGGATTGCGTCGAGGAGGGTGGTCTTTCCGTGGTCCACATGACCCATCACGGTCACCACCGGCGGGCACTCCACGAGCGATGACGGATCGTCGTCGAATGATCGCTTCGGCTTGACCAGCGGCTTGGGGACCTCCGCCGCTTCTCTCTGGGGCTCGACCTCGACCAGGAAACCCAAGCGCTCGGCCAGCGGTTCGAGCGCTTCTGGCGGTACGGGAGCGGCGGCCGCTGCCATGAAGCCCATGGACAGCAGATTCTTGACGAGCTCCCCCACCGGACGGCGCATCGCGGTTGCCAGTTCCATGACCGAAGCACCAGCCGGAACGGTGATGACTTCGATATCGCTCTCATCGGCTTCAGGCTGCGGTTCGGCCGGGGGTTGCGGTTCGGAGACGAGTTCATATACAGCCGGGGGCGGGGAGCTTGGTGCGACGGAGACTGGTGGGCCGGCCGGCTCTTCGGGAAGCAGTATCGAACGCAACGCCTCCGCGTCACCGTGTTCGAGTCCCGAGGAAGCGGTCGTAACCGGCAATCCCAGATCGCGGGCCGTCGCCAGCACATCCCTGGAGGCGAGCCCCAACTCCTTGGCGAGTTCGTGGATTCTCTTGGTCGCCATCGGGATCGCTCAGGCCCTCCCCATACCGGCTCGGCGATGAGGACCTGGCCGTGACGGTCTCGGAGGCATACCCGGTGGGCCGCGACGGTGGGGCGAGTCACTCTGGATATCTATCCGGTATCCGGTCAGCCGGGTTGCCAACCGCGCGTTCTGGCCCTCGCGACCGATCGCCAGAGACAGCTGGTGCTCGCTCACGGTCACCACCGCCGACTTCTCTTCCTCGTCCACCTGCACATCCCGAACCTTGGCCGGACCGAGGGATTCGCCGATGAACTGGGCAGGATCATCGCGCCATTGCACGACGTCGACCTTCTCTCCCCTCAGTTCGTTCACGACCTGCCGCACCCGGGAACCGCGCGCCCCCACGCAAGCTCCCTTGGCATCCACGTTGGGATCGTTCGAGAACACGGCGATCTTCGTACGATGCCCGGCTTCCCTCGCGATGGAACGGATCTCTACCGTACCGTCGAGCAGTTCCGGTACCTCGAGATCGAGCAGCCGCCTGACGAAGTCCGGATGCGACCTCGACACCACGATCTGGGGACCCTTCGCCTCCCTGCGTACCTCGATGATCAGCGCTTTGGCACGTGCGTTCCGCTCCAGACGCTCGTAGGGAATGCGTTCGGAGCCCGGCATGATCGCTTCCGCGTTGCCTAGGTCGAGGATCGTGTAGCGGTTGTCATGCTGCTGGACGATCCCGGTGACCAGGTCCCCGTCACGTCCCTCGTACACGTCGTAGACCTGCTCGCGCTTGGCTTCCCTGAGGCGCTGGGCTATGACCTGTTTGGCGGTGGTGGCCGCTATCCGGCCGAAGTCGCCGGGTGTGTCCTCCCACTCCTTGACAACATTGCCGTCTTCATCCAATTCCTGCGCGTAGACGATGATCTCCCCGCCGTCGGGCTCGATCGTCACCCGGGCCTCTTCGGCAGCTCCGGGGCTACGTTTGTATGCGGAAACGAGGGCGTTGGCCAAAGCATCCAGGATCGTGTCCACGGGTATCCCCCGCTCGCGCTCAAGGATTTCGAGGGCTTCCATAACCCGGTAATCCATTCTCATCTTCGTTACCCCGATTTCTTGCCTGACTTGGGTCGCTTCTTCCATTCGAATCTGGTCCTGGCGCTCCGTACCTGCTTGAAAGCGATTCGCCGCGCCGTCCCGCCGACCCTCACCACAAAGTGTTCACTGCCCACGGATTCGAGTATTCCTTGATGGTGCCGGAGGCCTTCCACCTCCGATCTGGTCTTAACTGTGAGGTCTCTCCCGATCGACTTTCTGAAGTGGAGCGGCCGGCGGAGATTCCGCTCCAATCCCGGCGACGTGACCTCGAGCGAGTAGGGACCTTCGAACGGGTCGACCTCGTCAAGCCGTCGCGAAAGCGACCGCGAGACCTCGGCAAGCTGTTGCACGTCAACGCCGCCTTCGCGGTCGACGGTTATCCGGACCAACCTTGGGCCCTTTCCCGCTACTTCCAGGTCGTCGAGTTCGAGACCCTGATCATGCAGGTGCTTCTCGCATAACTTCCAAAGCCGACGGTCCAACGACATATCACAAACTCTCCGGTGACCGAACACCGGCCCGGCCCGCGAAGGTCGCCCGAATGGCGCACCTCCGGGCGCGCGAAAACGACCCGCACAACGGGCATCGGCCACAAAAAAAGCGGGCTGGGCGCCCACCTTGCTCCACAAAGTCACGTCCTTCGAGTTTCGGGACAGTATAGCAATCACACGAACTCAGAGGACCTTCGTCCACTGCCGGGAACCCACCGCGCCACCGTCTGGCATCTCTTGCCGGCCACCCCTAGACACTCGGGGAAGTCCGACTCGTCTAGCGTACGAGGTCCCTTATCCGGTCCACCGTATCATCAAGGTTGACAGTCTCATCCACCGAGCCGTCACGGGCCCGCAACTCGGCCTGGCCGGATGCAAGACTTCTCGGGCCTATGGTGAGCCGGTACGGGATACCCACCAGTTCGGCATCGGCGAACTTCACACCCGGTCGCTCATCGCGATCGTCCAGGATCACTTCGACGCCGGCGCCCACCAGATCCCGGTAAACGGTGTCCGCGGCTCGGCGGACGTCCACCCGATCCGGTCTCAGGAGAGTAATGACCACTTCGAAGGGCGCCACCGTCAGCGGCCACACGATCCCCCTGCCGTCGTGGAATGCCTCCACGATCGCGGCCATCGACCTTCCCACTCCGATGCCGTAGGAACCCATCACGATCGGCGTGGGCCGGCCGGACCGGTCCAGCACGGTGGCGCCGAGAGCCTTGCTGTACTTCGTGCCCAGCTTGAAGATGTGGCCGACTTCGATGACCGTCGAGACCGAGAGGGAGCCGCGGCGGCACCTGCCGCACAACTCACCATCCTTGACGCTGCGGAGGTCCAACCATCTGCCGACGCCGATGTCACGCTCGACATCCACCCCCCTCAGATGGAAGTCGTCCAGGTTGGCGCCGGTCACCATGTTGCAGCGGCCCCGCAGCGCGGGATCCGCGACCACGGGAAGATCGACTCCGACCGCCCCCAGACTCCCAGGGTGGGCACCCAGCGCCCCCACTATCTCATCCTCGGTGGCGGGGCGGACCGCGTCGGTGACCGAGTCGACCAGCTTCTGGACTTCGAGGTCGTGGTCACCCCGGAGGACGACCAGGGTCAGTTCTTCGCCCACCATATAGACGAGGGTCTTGATCTGGCGACGGGACGCGGCGAACTCGCCCACTGCGGTCAACGCGGCGATCGTACGGATCCCAGGGGTGGGGAAACGCTCCGGCGGTCCGGGCCAGGGGTCGTCCTCGACCTCCTCAGGCGCGCTGACCGCTCTCTCCAGATTGGCCGAGTAATCGCAGGCCCCGCAGACCGCCACGCGGTCCTCCCCGATCGGCGACCTGACGACGAACTCGACAGAATCTCGCCCTCCCATGTTTCCCGAGGACGCTTCCACCTGGATGCTGTCCAGGCCCATCCGGGTGAAGATCCGCTCGTAGGCTCCCCGGTGGGCTTCGAACTGGACGTCGAGGCCCGCCTGCTCCAGATCGAACGAATAGGAGTCCTTCATCGTGAACTCGCGCACCCTGAGCAGGCCCGACCGCGGCCGCGCCTCGTCACGGAACTTCGTCTGCAGGTGGTACCACAATTGCGGCAACTCCCGGTAGGAGTGCATCTCGGCTGCCAGATGGGCGAATACCTCTTCGTGGGTCAGGGCGAGCAGAAGGTCGGCATCTCTCCGGTCCTTGAACTTGACCATGATCCCTTCGACATCGTCCCAGCGGCCGGTCTTCTTCCAGATCTCGGCCGGGTGAACCACGGGGGCCAGCAATTCCTGCCCGCCGATGGCGTTCATCTCTTCTCTGATGATGTCGGAGACTTTCTGGGCAACCCTCATTCCGAGCGGTAGCAGGGAGTAGGAACCGGCCATGAGTTGGCGTATGAACCCCCCACGTACCAGCAGCCGGTGGCTAGACGCCACCGCATCGGCAGGGTCGTCCCTGAGGGTGGGAATGAACGATCGGGACCAGCGCAACGGAACTCCTGTCAGGAACCTCTAGCCCCGACTTTTCATGCGGGGGTTTGATCTCCGCGAACGGGGGTGTGGGATATGAGCTTCTGACCAGGCACTACGGGTGTTTCGACAGTCCTGTCTCGGCCCGGCGGGACCTTCACCCGTCGGGTGAAGTCAGGCCCAGTCTCGATCATGTGGTTGATGTGGCATGTTGCCGCGGGTATGTCGGGAAACATGAAGGATCAAGGTTAGCAGGGTGGATGGAAAACGGGTTCTTGGTCGGCCAGCCGTCCGCTGACAAGGTAGTAACCACCGGACAACTGGCCGGGAGGGAGTTTCCCACCACCCCTCCTAGCAGGATAGAGGATGCCGGGAACACCTCGCACCCACGCTCCCATCAGCTGTTCATCGATCCCTGGAAGCGACCTTCACCACTGCGGCACGCCGCGCGGCGGCCTGGTTGGCGTCTCCCTGGATCTGCAGCAACCGCCGCCGGTCGCGGGACGCAAGGCCCGCCGCGCCCCGGTCGGCAGCAGCCACTCGGGCATCGGCGCCCTCTTCCACCAGAAGGCGGGCCTCATCGAGCAGGGCGTCCACCATCTCCGCCTCCGGAACCACCCGTACCACCTTGCCCTTGATGAACAGGTGTCCCCGCCCCCGGCCGGCCGCGATGCCTATGTCAGCTTCGCGCGCTTCGCCGGGACCGTTGACGACACAACCCATCACCGCCACCTGGATGGGGAGATCCGCCTCTTCCAGCTTGACCTGGGCCTCTTGGGCCACGGCAAGAACATCCACCTCGGCCCTGCCGCAGCTGGGGCAGGCGATCAGGTCCAGGCCGGTTCGTTCCCGCAGGTCCAGGTATTCGAGCAACTGCCGGCCGGCCTTGGCCTCTTCCACCGGGTCTGCCGTGAGCGAGAAACGGATGGTGTCGCCGATACCCTCAAGGAGCAGCGTCGCGATGCCGGCCACCGATTTGATCAAACCCCCGGGGGGTGGCCCCGCCTCCGTCACGCCGAGATGCAGAGGATAGTCGAGGGTGTCGGCCAGGAGCCGGTACGAGTCCACCATCGACGGTACGTGGGAGTGCTTGACCGAGATCTTGATGTCCTCGAAATCCTCCTCGGCCAGGTACCCGATCTCCTTCTGGGCGGAGGCGACCAGTGCCTCCGGGGTGGCCGAGCCGAACCTGGCCATCAGGTCGCGGTCCAGGCTGCCCGCGTTGACCCCCACCCGGATCGGGATCCCGCGGTCCTTCGCTTCCCGGGCAACAGCCCGGATCTGGTGGGGCTTGCGAATGTTGCCCGGGTTGAGCCTCAGCCCCTCGACGCCCGCTTCGAGGGCGGCCAGGGCAAGCCGGTACTGGTAGTGGATGTCGGCGATGATCGGAACCGGCGACCGGGGAACTATCTCGGCCAGACCCTCGGCCGCCCCGACGTCGTTACAGGTGATACGCACGATGTCGGCCCCGCCGGCAGCCAGGGCGTAGACCTGGGCAAGGGTCTTGTCCACATCGGCGGTCTTGGTGGTGGTCATCGATTGGACGGAGACCGGCGCTCCCCCGCCAACCGGCACCCGGCCTACTCGAATCTGCCGGGTTCTGTCACGATGATTCATCGGGACCAAGTGTAGTGCTCGATCAAGGAACCGCCCTCGGACCTGGCAGAGGAGAGTGTGCACATCATCAGACTTGCTGGTTGCTGCGACACCGGTGGATGGCCCACCAGGCGGCTACCAGGCCGCCCACCAGGTTGGCGATCAGGTCCTGCATGTTGTTGGCGTAGCCGCCCACCCGGACTCCCGGGATCCACAGGCCGGCGAGGTACTCGCCGATCTGATGGCGGCCCCGATCGTGTTGGCGCCGAGGAGCACAACCACCGCGGCTTGCCTGGGCTCCTGCGCGGCAAGCATCCGGCGGGTCGCCTCCCAGACCGCCAATCCCGCCGCCCCCAATCCGAAGGCATGGACGAGGTGGTCGTAGCGAATGTAGGTCAACCACGTCTGCTCGTAGAGGACGACCCCGCCGAAACGGAGGTTCCCGCCGGCCATGTGGCAGAAACCGACGATGCAGAGCAGCACCAGGACATGGGTGGAGAAGCGGACGCGACCATCCACGTACATGACGAGGCCGACCGCGCCGACCATCCACGCCAGATACGTGTAGGCCTGCCCGGTATCCGCCACCAGGCCGTAGAAGGTCCAGGCGGCGACGTAGAGCACGGTGACACCCGCCAGCCTGGGGTGCCGGACCAGAGCCGCGATGAACCACCCGCCTTTCAGGCTCATGGCACCCTCGCAATACGGACGGGAGCCAGCGGCTCGCGGGCCGTCGAATCCCTCAAAGCGTCAGCGGGTCGACGATGTCCAGGACCACCGCCACCAAACCGAGGAACACCATCAGCATCACCACTGTCACCGCCACCGGGATGAGGCGGCGTGCGTCCACGCGGCGTCTCGTGACCTTCTCGTAGAGAGCCACCGCGAAGTGCCCTCCGTCGAGGGGGTACAGGGGAAGGCTGTTGAATATGGCGAGGGTCACGTTGACCACCGCCAGCAGGAACACGACGTTGCCGATCCCGACTCTCGCCACCTGGGTTCCGATCTGCACGAGACCGATCGGACTCACCGGGCGGATGGCATCGGACACTTCATTCCGGCCGGCGAGGACTCCCCCCAACTCCGCCAGGGACTCGGGCCGGACTATGCGGGCCAGAGCCTCGAGCGTGCCTGTGAGTATCGACCATTCGGCGCCGGCGGCCAGGGAGGCTGCTCGTACCGGGCCGACCGGGATGCGGCGGGTGCTCGGGGACACCCCCAGGAAGCCGGTTGCCTCCCCGGTCGAGGGATGGACGGAGCCGAGAGTGACCTCGATCGACTTCGGGTTCCCCTCCCGCAAGACGTCGATCGTCACCAACTTGCCGGGCCGGGCCATGATCACGGAGACCGCGTGGTCCCACCCGTCCACTACGACCCCATCGATCGCCACCAGGGTGTCGCCGTCCCGTAGGCCCGCCTCCGCGGCTGGGGAGGCGATGCCTTCCGATGTCTCCGGGCTGACCCTACCCACGGTGGTCGTGAACTCGAAACTGCCGGAAACCCAGAAGAGACCGAAGAGCAGTAGGAAGGCCATCAGCATGTTGAGGGTCACGCCCGAGAGCACCACCACGGACTTCTTCCAGAACACCTGCTCCCGGTAGGTGCGGTGTATATCGTCGGGGTGCACCCATTCCCGGTCGTTCATGCCCGCTATGCGGACGTAACCGCCGAGAGGAATGGCCTTGACGCCGAACTCGGTCTCTCCCCGGCGGAAAGACCAGATCCGGGGACCGAAACCGAGGAAGAACTCGGTCGCCTTCATTCCGGTGGCCCGCGCCGCCAGGAAGTGTCCGGCTTCGTGTATCAGTACGAAGACGGAGATGGCGACCACCATCAGTATCCCGCCGAACAACCAGGCCTCCTCGCCCTCCGTGAATCCCTCCCGATGCTAGGAGGGTACTGAACAATGACGATTGCCCGACCACATGATCGTGACTGGGCCTGGCTCCACCCGACGGGTGAAGGTCCCGCCGGGCCGAGACGGGATTGTGGAAGTGGCCGTAGTCCCTGGTCAGAAGCCTATATCCCGCACTCTGCTCGGCTAGCGCAAACCCCCGCATCAATAATCGGGGCTAATTGGGTGTCCACCACTTCTGCCGGTTCACCTGGGAGGGTGTGGTGGTCGGGCTGTCCGGTACCAGTATCACCGGATCGGCGACCAACCGGAACCGTGTGACAAGTTCGCCGGGTGCTGCGAAACCCCGCCGGCCCTACCGCGGGTCCAGGCTCGCGGGTCACCGGCCGGCGGGCAACCCTCGTCCTGATTCCAGTGTCCTCCTGCGGGCGCGCTGACCCCGGTCCACTGCCGCCCTAGTGTCCCGAGTCGGAAGTTCGTCACATAAGAGCGGGCTACACCTCCACGCCACCGAACCCCGAGAACGCGAAAACCACCGGAAGGTGCCTCTTTCCTTGGGATCCCACCCCCGCCGCCACCTCCGAGGGTCACGGACGCGACCTTCTATCCCCTGTGCGGGCCGGTTCCGGACAGTATGAACCCTGCCACGGTCCGCTCG
>MKWU01002880.1_pt1 | contig 24074 bp, 20 predicted proteins | sample 809101 | NCBI WGS metagenome assembly MKWU01 (sample SAMN05860141, study PRJNA318959) | sponge metagenome | host: Aplysina aerophoba | place: Slovenia: Piran, Adriatic Sea, Gulf of Piran | collected 2013-05-07 | reverse complement strand
GTAGTCGGTGTTCTCGGTTGCCGAACCTGTATTCAGCACATTGACCGTGAAATCCGTTGACTCACCCGGCAGATGACTCACCGTCACCGGAACCTCCAAGGTTCCGCTATCCTCGGCTACCGAAGCGGGGTAATTCTTGGTGCCCGCCGCGTCATCGCCAAACGCAATCTTTGCATCGTCGTCATCATCATCGATGATTGTGATCGTTGCGACATTGGCTCTAGTTGACACAGGGGTCCAACTAGCATCGTCGGAAGTCAGCGTATAGGTGAGGGTTTCGTCACCTTCCACTAAATCGTCGTTGGCGAAGTCAAAGTCCAATGTACGCGATAGCTCGCCCTCTCCTATCGTTAATGGACGACGTAAGATTTTATTGGCCGGCAAATCAGGCGGGTTATCGCCACCAAAATCAAGATCGCTCAACTCCACGTCGTCACGACCAAAATCCACACTCCCGACCAAAGTGAGACCGCCAGAGGGAGCAGTTTCGCCAAGATTGACCAAGAGCGACGCACTTCTGCCTTCATTGACCTTTATCGCTGGGGTAATTGTGAAAGTTTTGCCGCTAAGTGGAGTACCTCTACTCGTCGCCCAAACACTGTTAGCAACCCTGTTCTTTGCCCGTACTCGAACCCTATATTCAGTGCCATTTTCAAGACCCGAGATGAGCCGTGTAGTGCTTGTGCTGTTACCTGCAACTCCTACCCAACCGTTTTCCCCCCGAGCACTTGGATCTTGTTGAACCGCATCATCGTCGGCAACCGTGCTGGATGAAGTGATGTCAACTTCATAGGTAACGGTTTCCCCCTGTGGCAGCGTCGGTGCCTCCCACGACAATCTTAGTTCTTGGTCACCCGATGAAACCTGAAGGTTTGTCGGGGGGGGGGAGGGTCATCGTTGGTGATGGTGAGCGTAGCCGTTGCACCGTCTTTATCGCGCTTGTAATAATCACCCAAATCATCAACTTCAGTGTCGGCGGGGACGATTCGAAGTTCAATTGTCTCGTCGGGCTCCAAATCTGTATCATTGGCGATGGCGACAAGGACATTCTTGGTCTTGTTCGTATCGTCGGGGCCAAAGGTTACCGTCGATCCCAGAAAGAAGTCAGTATTCTTGGTTGCCGTACTCGTACCCAGCACCTCAATCGCGAATTCCGTTGAGGTGGCCGGCAGGTGGCTCACCGTCACCGGAACTTCAAGCGAACCTTGACCATTCTCGGCCACCGAAGCAGTGTGCTTTGTCACGCTCGCTGCATCTTCACCAAACGCAATCTTCGCTCTAAAACTTTCGTAGTCTAGGATGGGTAAAATAGCTTTTGAACCTTTAGAATGGCGCTGGTAATAATCGCCCAAGTCATTGACTTCTTCGTCGGCGGGAACAATTCGAAGTTCAATTGTCTCTTCAAACTCCACTAATCCATCTTCGGGGGTGACGAGAGTTAAAAACAGGAGTTTTTCCGTTTTGGGGCCAAAGGTCACCGACTTGGTAATGCTGTAGTCAGTACCCTCTGTCGCGGTGCCTCCGGTCACCTCAATCTCGAATTGAGTTTCCTCACTTGGCAGTTTATTAATCACGACCGCCACATCCCTTGAATCCTTTTCTAGGATTCCTATATCAAATTCTTCCTCGCTTGTCGGCTCGTCACCGAAGGCTATCTTGGCGGTAGCGGCGTCTAGATCAAGAATCGTAACAGTTGCGGTATCAGTTTTTCCCGGAGTCACAAACCAATCGGAATATGCTTCAATGGGCACGATCTTCACCGTGAGGGTTTCGTCCCCTTCAACTAGGTTGTCGGCGACGAAAGGTATACCGATTGTTGCCTCCGATTCAAGCCAGACAATCGCTTCAGGTGTGGGGAATGGATTCCTAAAATCATCCTCTTCCGCACCGCCAGAATAAACGTAATTCACATCAAAATCAACAAATGGGCTCGCTTCCTGGGTAAGGGTAATAGTTAACGTCTTTTCTTCCCCTTCTTTGACACTCAAGGTGGGTGTAAGGGAGTAGGTTGTTAAAGGCGCGTTCGTACCGTTGATGCGCATCTTGACTGAAGTGTTATCTGTTCCCCAACCACCACCAAATAGTCTTTTAAAATAATAATCATCTGCAATTTTCCATCCATCTTGAGCACCACTATCTTCATTGTCTCGGGCTGTATATAAGTATTGTCCACCGCTGCTGTTCCCACTTTTACGACCAATGACAAAGAAATATTGAGTATTTGGGAGAAGATGAGCTTTTTCTGGCGCCGAAAAAGCCACATCTCCAGAGAGAGAATTTCCTGGTGGAGGGGACAAAGTTACGATTTTTTCATTTTCATTTGGCGTGCCATCTTGATTGACTGACCAAATCTCTGCAGCTATTTCGTTACTCAAATTTGTAAAACTAACAGCTTGTGTAAATTTAAGTTCAATACTTTGTAGATAATAACCACTAAAGTGACCTCCTGTGGTAAAGCCTTGGTAACTATAATTTTCAATTGACCCGCGGTATCGACGAAAGTTTTCTTGACCGAAATTACTTACTAATACTTGAGAAGTCTGGGCGTGGATGGGGTCGGTGACGAATGTCAGAGCGACAATCGCCTGTGCGAGGGTGATAAGAAAACGAGAGAGTCGGCGTTTGGGATGTGGATTGAGCGTTACGGTGCTCGGAGGGGATGTGTGAAGCATATTGCGGGCTCTGGAAGTGATGATAGAATACATTATCTGTACTCTGGTTTGGCCCACAGCAAACCTGTTGACACTGTGTGTGAGCTAGAACTAGTCATTTTCTACAAGTACATATGGGAATGATTGAACAAACCGAACTGAGCGTGCGAATTGCTTTTGCAAACACCCGAAACCAGACCCCAAATTATTCCGTGCACCAAAGCCATAGCGGGCGGGAATATCGCGTGATGTTTGGTAATCAAACAAAGTCGGTTTCTGAAGTGCGGCAAAAAGCCGGTTGGTAATCGCTTGTCGGTTGTTCATAGTCAATTACCCCCCCCCCATATTTTTTGGGTAAAAACCATGTGAGAAGAGCACCAAACACACGGTAATAGAGAGTCACGGCAAGAATAAAAAGAGCATTGGTTTGAGTCGGCTTGGAAAGATAGAACCACGACCTCTTGAGAGTGGTGGTTACCCAATCAGATGAATTGTTATTTAAGTTGTATAGATTGGGTCCTGAGTTGCATCCGTGCAAATTATTTACCGTGATGGCATTTGATTGATGGCAATCTAACTTATTGAAAGCACTTGTCCCCCGGTTACGATCAAGGCCGGCGCACTTATCCGCGGTTCGGCATTTGATCAATTGATTCTGGCTCTCACTTTGATTGTTGCGCAACACATTTAAGAGTATTGTATGGAGGGTTTCAGATCCATATGCCGGAGAATTGACCATGACGGCGGAGAAGAAGGTCTTCTTTAGGCGTACAAGTAAGTTGTCAATCCACATAAAACCGTTCAATAGCTTGCCGGTCAATTTTTGCTTGACGCTACCATATCTTAGTATCAATGACTTAAGCTCAATCTGGATATTACTTTTACCCATCACTCTTAACTCCTGCTCCCCTTGCCACAACCACTAATACCTGACCCGCTCACCTAGTCATTATCAATTCCCAATCAATATGACAGTTAAATGACGCAACAACGTATATTATAAATGCTATTATTTTTGCGATTACAAGGATTTTATATTAAGAACCTGCCCGGTGGTGATTGTGACCCAATGTTACACCCGCGCTTGGGACATTCAATCACGATCATGGAAACGTTCACATTGTCAAATATGATGTTCCATGGTGCTTCCATCACACCTCTTCCTTGTGGAACAAATCGGCTCCCACAACCCTTGTGTACTCCTCTGTCCACCGCCAAGCATGGTCACTCCACTGCGTTGTTCTTCTGTGTAGTCTGTGCTTGACCCAAACAGCAATCTTGTCCTAGTGGCGTTCAACGTCTGTCATCGCTTTCACATGATGGTCCCATTCACCTCGGTCTTTAACGTCTTGGCGAGGGTAAAGATGTTTCTCGTCCTCCTCTTTGACGCCAACCCATGAAGGAATAACTGCTTTATTTATGCTACAATCACAATTCTGTGATTTTGACCCCAACCCATGAAGGAATAACAACTGATAGTCAGTGTTATTTCCCTTTTCTTTTGTGTCGTCTGACACGGTGCGGTTCCCACTCCCCAAATAAGTCCGCTAAGGGGCATTCTCGGCCGAACTGTATCGCCACACTCTTCGGGATTTCCTTGCGGATCAATTCCTCACCCAAGCCATGCGGTCACATTGACCAGCTGACCCAAACGGGTCGTCAAGAGAAAACCAAAGACAATCTGTTCATGCGGCTTCACCCCTATATGTCATGCGCTTTTTCACCCGCCACAATGGTATACATTTAAACCGTTACTAACAACGATGTGAGCACCCAAGAGAAGCAGGGCTTGCCGGCAACCACAAGTTTTGTTTCACTCAGTGCAAAGAAGAAATCAGCGAGCAATCAGACTACAAATGATTGACCGGTGCACAGCTTCCGAACACTGGTTGGTGATTTAGCGACGCTGGTTATGAACACGGTTCAGTTGGTGAGCCCTGAAGAGAGTATACCGATGGCACACCAGCCGACGGAACTCCAGAACAAAACCTTTAAACCGATAGCCGTGCGTCTGAATGAGAGAGTTTCCATAATTGTAACGCTAAAATAGCACATTGAATTGGGTCTGAATCCCCTTATAGTGGGGATGAAAAAAATTATATTTCTATTTTATTTCCGAAGTTCAGCTTAACATTCTAACCTGTTCCATTATCTATGCACTAAGCGTGTGCGTTGCCCTTACCCACCAACCTGGGTGATTCTCGGATAAAATATGAGCCGCCTGAACGGCAATATCGTTGGTCTCATAAATGCCATAACATGTTGGACCGGAACCAGTCATGCGCGCCATTAAACACCCCTGTGTGTGTTTAATCGCCCGTAATACATCTTTGATAGTTGGGCACAAACGAAAAGCACTTTCCTCAAGATCATTGCGTTGACACTTTAACCATGAAATCAGTTCGTTAAAAGACCACGAATTAGGAAGTAATGAAAACTTTGAATTATTGACCGTTGCCAATCTTTGAAATACCGGACCTGTTGCCAAATTAATGTAGGGATTAACAAGAATCAGAGGGAGTGCCGGAATATTCGTTATTGGTTTAATTTTATCACCGATTCCCGAAACCAAACAGGGTAGCGATGACATACAAACGGGAACATCAGCACCAACAGAGACTAATTGTTGAGTTGTTGGAAGCGGACAAGCTAACAATTTGCTGGCAAGCTGAATGGCTTTAGCTGCATCAGACGACCCACCTCCGAGTCCTGCACACACGGGGATCTGCTTCTCAAGTTTGACCGCAAACCCACTCTCACTTCGACTGGAAAACAAATGCAAACCCTTAGAAATCAAATTATTGTGAATACCAGGTATTAAGTCTTTAAAGGTTCCGGTAATATGCAAAGTCGATTCCTCATTCAAACATAGGGAAATTTCATCTCCAAACTGAGTGAATGCAACGAGACTCTGAATTTCATGATACCCGTTATCTTGCTTACGAATAATATGCAGTGCGAGATTGACCTTGGCATGGGCAACACCGTGTAAATGTATACGCTTAATTTGAACTGCCCCACCGTTCTGCTTCTTCAAGACCTAACTCAAGTTTGCGTTTAATCATGTTGCCAATTTTTTCCGTTGGATCAAGTTCTAAGGCTCTTTGCCACTCATTTCGCGCTTCTTCTTGGCGATCTGTAACCCAGTATAAATCACCAATATGATCTATGATCTCAAATTCGTTAGGGGAAATCAAATTGGCTTCAAGTAGATATCTTTCGGCATCCTCATATCGTCCCATCCGAAAATAAACCCAACCTAGTGAATCCAAATAGGCGCCGTTTTTTGGGCTCTGCTCCAAAGCTCGCTTGATCATCATCTCAGCTTGTTCCAATTGCGTGTTTCTGACAGCCAAACTGTAGCCAAAGTGATTAAGCACCTGATCATTATCAGGATCTAATTCCAATGCTTTGCGAAAGTCAGATTCCATCCTTTCGTAATCCTCAATGAAATCAAACGCTCCGCCCCTTACGTAAAAAGGGTACCACGTATAATTGGGCGAATCCTCATTGATGAGTTCAAGGCCATTAGTAATACTGACTGTTGCCTCGACATACTGTTGATCAAAATATTGAAACTCTCCCAATTTAAACCAGAGTTCGTCATTGCCGCCAAAACGCTGCGTTGTTTTCTTCAATACCTCAATGCCCTCACCAATTTTATCATCTCGAATTAAAATATCAGCACGATAAATCGCCTCAGGCAAAGCATAGTTTAAACTGTCTGGAATTTGATCTAATGTCGCAAGAGCCAAATCATTGCTTTCAAGGTAGGAAAGGTATTCTGCTGTCTCCAAATATACCAATGGGTCTTCAGAATAAATTACAGCCGCCAAACGTTGTGTCTCAAGTGTATCTTCGGGGAAGTTTGATTGGAGCAAACGACTGAAGACCATCAAAGAATCGTAAAGTCCTTTATTGGCCGTAAGATCAAAATCAAGATACGGGATAACTCCCTGTTCATGATAAGCAAGCAAATTGTTAATCTTGACGGCCTGGGGATCTGTATTTGAAAAATTCTCGTTCGCAGCCAAGGCCTCTATCGCATCCTCATTTTCCAGTTTCATCTGCAGTTTGAGATAAAGATACAAGGCCTCCAGGCGAACTGAATCATGATATTCAGTGAGGTCACCTAGTCTTTCAACAGCTTCCTCATACTTCCCTTGGGAAGCAAGAATCTGACTCGATGAATAACTCCCAAGATGAGGAAATTGTGACATTGCTTCTGAATCCCAGATCGCTCGGGAACTTTGAGTTGCACCAATACCGTAGTAGGCCCACCCTTGAAAAAAGGTCTGACGATAATCCAGCCAATCATTTGATTGGCTCAAACCTAACGCTTTGTCAAAATCTCCCTCATTAATGATGTTAGCGATAATGATTAAATTAGCCTGCGGATCAAGCGGATTATTAACAACAATTGAGTTGGCATATTTGAGTGCCTGGTCAAATTCACCCAAACGAAGGTAAATCTGCATCGCAACTTTGTTGACGGCATCTTGCTCAAAACTTGATTCAGGAAGTTTCTCAATGTAACCTTGAGCATTAAGGTATTGATGCTGAATTTTGGCCCAGTTGGCCAACATAAAGTTTGATAAATAATCCTGTGCATATAACGGCTGGACAGCAAGTGCACAGAATAAAAGAATATTAACTCGGATAGATGCGAATATGAAATTCATGACCTTTTTCATGTTGTGACCAGCTGGATTATACAAAGTTTTAAACAAATTTAGCACTCCACACAGAGCTATATTAAATAAATAGAACAATTTACCAACAATGTTTACTTTGCTTGAACAAAGTATTTTGAAATGGACAACTATCCCAACCTACATGTTTGGATAATTTGGCCCATCTCCTCCTTGTGGTGTGTTCCAAGTGATGTTTTGCGACGGATCCTTAATGTCACATGTTTTGCAATGGATACAGTTCTGAAAGTTAATCTTGAATTCACGCTGTCCTTGAGTATTCTCAATCACCTCATAAACACCAACTGGACAATAGCGTTGGGCCGGCTCGGCAAAAGTTGGCAGATTCTTTTGGATGGGGATATCGGGATTTTTCAGATGTAAGTGGCATGGTTGTTTCGCCTCATGATTTGTTCCTGTATAGCTGACATTGGTTAATCGATCAAAACTGATCACTCCATCAGGTTTAGGATAATCAATTGGTTTATGCTTTGCCATTGGTTCCATCGATTCAGAATCACTTTTTCCATGTTTGAGCGTCCCCAAAGGAGACCCATTGAACAGTGCGGCGCTCCACATATCAACAAACCCTCCCAAAAATGAGGCGGTTAAACCGTAACGGGTCCAAAGTGGCTTGACGTTCTTAACGGGTTTGAGATCTTGGCCTACCGGACCATTTCTGATGGAACTTTCATAATCGGTCAGTTCAATACCTTGTTTTCCTTCTTTTATTGCCAAGGATGCTGCATCGGCCGCGGCTATGCCACTTAACATCGCATTGTGATTTCCCTTTATGCGTGGAACATTAACCAATCCTGCGGCACAACCAACAAGAACCCCTCCTGGAAAAGTTACCTTGGGGATTGATTGCCACCCTCCTTCTGTTATGGCCCGTGCTCCGAAGGCAATACGACGTCCCCCTTCAAGTAAATCACTTATCATCGGATGATGCTTGAATCTTTGGAATTCCATATAGGGAAAGAGATAAGGATTGGCATAATTTAAGTGGACTACAAAACCCAAACTAATCTGATTATCTTGGCCATGATAAATAAACGAACCTCCTCCTGCATTCCTTGAAAGAGGCCATCCTGCTGTATGGGTCACTGTACCTAATTGATGCTTTTCAGGGTCAATTTCCCAGATTTCCTTCATTCCTATTCCGAACTTGGGGTAATCGGAGTCCTTATCCAGTTGAAACTTTTCTATTACCGTTTTGGAAAGTGACCCTCGGGCACCTTCACACAAGAATACAAATTTGCCATTCACTTCAAATCCTGGCTCATAGTTCGGTCCAGCAGTTCCATCGCTATTTTTACCAAATTCTCCAGCAATAACACCTTTTACTTCACCCTTTGGTCCATAAACGAGTTCCGAACAGGCCATACTTGGATACACTTCTATTTCCATCTCTTCGGCTTGTTCGGCAAGCCAGCGGCACACATTGGCCATGGAAACGATGTAATTACCGTGATTATTCATGAGCGGGGGCATCGGCCAGTTAGGGATTCGAATTTGCCCGCCCTCGCCCAAGATATAAAAATTGTCTTTTTTAACAGGAACTTTCACTGGAGCATTGCGGGACTGCCAATCAGGAATGAGAGTATTCAGTCCAATCGGGTCCAAAATGGCTCCAGACAATATGTGGGATCCAATCTCGGCACCTTTTTCCAAAAGACATACTTCGAGGTCAGGATTAAGCTGTTTCAGTCGAATTGCTGCTGACAGACCTGCGGGACCTGCTCCAACAATGACCACATCAAATTCCATCGCTTCGCGTTGAATATCACTCATGCATTAACTCTGCTTAAATTTGCTGATATGACGTCTTCATCTACTCAAATAACTTGAACAATATAACCTTGCAATTCGTTGACAAAAAAAGATCTGGAAAAAATATCATAAGATTCTAATACGATGCTTGGTATAAAAAATTTCAAGTAGGTTATAATTCAGTCATTAGAAACTAGTTTGTAATTGCCGACATTAATCACAATCCTCATTGTATACCTAATTAATAATTTTATCTAAAATTCAAAACTTCCAGACAGATTTGAGACCAAGCGAATGGAACAGCAGCGATATTTTATCACACCTGATGGCCGTGATTCCCTCAAAAAAGAACTTGCAAAACTCCAACAAGATGATCGCCCACAGATTATTCAAGCCATAGCCGAAGCGAGGGCTTATGGAGATTTGAGTGAAAATGCTGAGTATCATTCAGCCAAAGAAAAACAAGGCATGATTGAAGCCAAAATCTCATATCTAAAAGGCGTGCTATCGCTTGGTGAGGTCATTGATGTCAGTCAACTTGATGGGGCCATTAAATTTGGTGCACGAGTGTCTCTTGAGGACGACGTTTCTGGCGAAACGATTGAATATCAACTCGTTGATGACCCCGAAGTAGACATTGAAAAAAATAAACTCAGCATTAAAACACCTCTGGGACGGGCGTTAATTGGCAAGGATGTTGATGACGAGGTCGTTATCCGAGCACCTGGTGGAAAAAGAAGGTATACTATTTTAAAGGTTTCTTATTTTTGAGGTTGGCGCAAGCATATCAATGGTTATTCCTCGCCTAAATAAATTACGTCGCAAGAGCACGATATGGACGATGATTATAGGCATAGCAGGCTTGGCCGCGGTTGTTCTGTGGTTGTATATTTTCTTTACCTTTTTTATCATCGGTTCCTCATCGAGCAATCTTCTAGAAACCCGTGGATTTCAATTGATTTTTGTTGGGTTGCTTCCGGTCGTTGCCATTTTTTTGGTCGTTGAGGTGCTCCGGATCAATATAACCTTGTCCGAGCGAGTCAATGAATTAAAGAATCAATTCCGCTTAATTCAGACGGATATAGATACCATTCACACCAGCAAAAATATCAGAATCAATGATAATCCTCCCGCTTCAAAAGCGATTGTACAGTTTAACAATGAGCCTCTCCCATCTAGCGACAATCCACCTTCATCACCAAATACACCCTCGGCATTTGAACCAATTTTACAAGAAGAAAAATACACTGATAATTCCTTAACCTTAAACACTGGCCCTACGTTATTGGACCGACTGAATATTGATCATTCCACTTTGGTCAAGGCCCTTAATCTTCCTGATGATGATAATGACCACGAAGGTTATGAGGCATTTGAGCTCGCCTCTAAAAATGACCTGTTTCGTGAGGTTTTAACTCTCTCTCATGGCGTTCTTCATAGCCTTGCTCGAATTGGGATCTACATGGATAATTTGGCGACCGATCTTGGACCATTTCACGAATGGCAAGAGATGGCCAATAACAAGGTGTTAGAGCCGAACCCCAATTTAGGTGGCGCCGGTACACAAAAAGATATTTCCGATACGACTAAACTCCTTGCTGAAGATCAGGACGTTTTTGAACAATCCCAAGCATTTTACCAAAAAATCGAGCAACTCTTGCTCATCGTGATTCCGGTCCTCAACGAAGAAGAAATCAACGGCTTTGCCAATACGCGAACAATTAGAGCATTCCTTCTTTTCACGCGAGTGTTCAGTAACGAATAGGAGCTCACAACAGTTCAAAGCTACTATAGGGAAAATACTTGACCAAATCCCCTGTTTGAATCTGGGTGGTTGATTCAGCAACCTCAACCAGACCATTGGACCACAATAGGCTAGTTGTTAAGCCTGATCCCTCACTCGCGAAAACTTCTGCAAATCCATCAGCGTTAATCCGAGCCCGCCAATATTCTATTCGACCTGGTTTTTTGCTCTTGTTGAAACTTGCTTGAATCATAAAACTCTGCGGTTTCCATTCCGTTTGCCCAGCTAATTGTTTGAGTAGGGGAAGACCGAATATCAATGTACATACAAAGGCGGCGATGGGGTTACCTGGAAGTCCGAACACAAGGGTCTGATTCCAATTTGCAAATATCAAGGGACGACCTGGTTTGACGGCAATATACCAAAAGTGAAGCTTTCCTTCAGTTCTGAGCAATGAAGAAATGTAGTCCTTGCTCCCCGATGATGCACCACCCGATGTTAAAATGACGTCAGCCTTTTCAGTTCCATGGTCAAGCCTCTCTCGAATGCGTTCTGGACAATCAATAACTTTGCCCAGATCTATTGGCTCAAATCCCCATTTGTCAATCATGGACAATAACAAAGGACGATTCGTATCAATAACTTGGGAGTGTATTGGCTCTTCCTGATGCGAAGCCAGTTCACTTCCCGTTGACAAGACAGCAACCTTTAATGGCTTATAAACTGTCATTTGCGTAATACCCGCAGCAATCAATGTCGCGAGGTCGCTAGCGGTGATACGGTGGCCTTTGGCCAAGAGACGCTCGCCTGATTTAATATCTTCGCCTAAACCCCTTATGTTACTACCCTTTTTGATCGGTAAATTAACAATTAAATAACCATCGTGAATGGTTGCATCTTCTTGCATGATAATCGTGTCAATTTCCTCAGGGATTTGACTACCGGTCAGTATTTTAACAGCACCGCCTTTGGGTATTGATTGCTTAAATGGAATGCCCGGTTCAACTTGCTCGTCCAAAAGGCGCAATTTTTTTGTTGCTGTAACGGACTCTGAAGAAAACCCATAACCATCTACCGCTGAGTTAGTCACAGGGGGATTGGCGCGGCTTGCATAGAGTGGTTCGGCCAAAATTGAACCACACGCTTTGGCAACGGGAATAATTTGTAAGGCGGTTAATGGTGAATAATTCTTTTGAATTATCGCCAAGGCGTCAGCAACAGGCAACCAATCTAAGCTTCGTGGTAACGCTGGTTTATGAAATGTCAATCGTCTAGCCTCTCACCTGATGTATTTCTCATTCATGCGAAAATAGAGCCAGATATAATCAGTAAGCGACTTGTGGTTGTTCAAGTCAAATACTGGTATTTGTTCGCCTTCCAGCGGGTAATCACATGCGATCGCGATGATGTGCTTATCATCAGGAGCAAGAGGTTTTCCTTTTGACGATTTGAGCCTGACTTCTATTTTGGGAATTGGTTCGGCCTTAAACCCTTCTATGATGACTAAATCAACTGGATCAAGTTTGGTTACCAAAGAGGTCAATGACAACGGCGATTGATTGTCTTGATCATGCATTAAAACCCAGCGTTTATCAGAAGCAAGCAGGACTTCAAATGCACCGGCTTCATGGTGCTTGAAACTATCTTTACCGGGCTGGTCAATGGTTAAATTATGGTGTGCCCGTTTGATGGTTGAGACACGTAACCCGCGCGCAATAAGCTCCTTGACCAAGGCACATACGAGGGTCGTTTTCCCTGAATTTTTCCAACCGGCGATGCCAAGAAGTTTCATTGTGTACTCACCATTAAATTTTCCGCTTGCCGAAGGTCTTCAGGTGTATTGATATTAAAAAAAGGATCAAATTCATACCCCGTAAAAATTGCCTTGGAGCAATTCCTTTGATGAGTCCATAACACGATCTTTCTTACTCCGTTTTGGAGGTTGTTCTGTAGATTTTCCATGAGTTCAACGGACCATATTCCAAAAGTTGGATGGGTCTTCAACTGACCTGAAAGATTTTGAGTTGACGCGAGAACAATTTCGCTCTTGCTTTGTTCTTGTACCTTAAGCAATTCGGCAACGAGATTTTCTGGAAAATAAGGCGTATCGGCGGCGACCGTTGCAATCCATTTGCATCCTTGCTTTTGTGCCCACTGCATACCACTCAATACTCCCGCAAGGGGGCCTAATTGACCGGAAACAATGTCAGCAATGATTGGTATTCCAAAGTCGGAGTAATGCTTTGGATTATTGTTGGAGTTCAATACTAAAGCTGATACCTGGGGTTGCAGTCGTTCAATCACCGTACATAATAAGGCTTTATTCCCTAATTGCTTAAGTGCTTTATCACCGCCACCCATTCGTGTGGATTTTCCCCCAGCTAAAATAACACCGGCGACACCGATTGGTTTTTCTTGCATTGTGAACACCTCTACCAATCTTAAAACTTGATCATTGCGAAAGTCTATTTTTTGGCTGCACTTCGGCTGTTTTTTGATCTGGGATCACATCCCTTGTAAGCCGATGGTTTCCTGACAGGCAAATATATCTCTTACCCCGCATTCGTCCGATAAGCGTCAGATTCACTTTGCGGGCAATTTCAACTCCCCAAGCAGTAAAGCCGGACCGTGATACCAAGACTGGAATGCCCATCATGGACGTTTTAATGACCATTTCAGAAGTTAATCGCCCGGTTGTATATAAGATTTTATCCTTGGCCGATACACTCTCCGACCGCATCCAACCATTAACTTTGTCTACCGCATTGTGCCGACCGACATCTTCCATGTAAACCAGCGGTGTGCTTTGATAGCACAAAACTGTGCCGTGGATTGCTCCGGCCGTAAGGTAAAGACTAGGAGTCGTATTGATTGTCTTGGATAACTGATAGAGCCATGATGATTTCACTTCAACAAATGGCAGTTGGATCGTGTTTATGAGTTCCATTTGATCACCAAACACAGTGCCTATACCACATCCGCTTGTGCGAATCCTTTTTTTTAACTTATGCTCATAGTCGGTTGAAACTTTGGTGCGTACGACCACAGTATCTATGTCTTCATCAAAATCAACTGTCTGCACCTCATCCATTGAAGTCAACATACCTTGGTTGAACAAAAATCCTAACGCCAGGTAGACTGGGTAATCGCCAATTGTCATTGCCGTTAATATCTCAGTGGCGTTAAGATAAATTGTAAGTGGTTTTTCTTCCACTACATTGATGTGGTGTTGCGTACCATCCTGTATAAATCCATCCACCACACGAGTCAGGGACGGAGCATCGGGGATGGGAGCAATGTGAGGGCTTTTTCCCGAATGGTTAACGCTCATAATATAAATTAGTTTAAGTTAATTGGACGTTTATATAATCTATCTGAATTGCTATTCTTATAACCTCTTCCACATTTTATTATTCAATCCAACATTCCCAACGCAATAATTAACTTCCAAATGAATACCACACAGGCCGAATGCATCGCATTGAATGTACTTGAATGGATGGGTAGGCATTCTGAACTTTTAACACAATTTATCAACCAAACCGGGGTCTCATTGGTCACCATCACACATGATGCTCATCAGCCGGAATTATTAGCCGCCGTTCTTGATTTTCTGTTGACGCAAAATGATCACACAATCTCTGATTGCTGTCAGTCCCTCAATATTAAACCTGAGATACTGGTCAAGGCGAGAATGCCTTTGCCCGGAGGAGCGGAATTTCATTGGACTTAGCCACATTTTCAAAGCCAATAAAGGGAATAATTTTTGATAAGGATGGGACTCTTTTTGATCTCAAGAAAACTTGGACGAGTTGGATACACACCATTCTGAATCAATTATCGCATGGCAATGCGAATTGGGCCGCCCAGGTTGGGCGTGATCTTGGGTACGATTTTTATCGTCAACAATTTATTGAGTTAGGGAAATTTGATGTATGGACGCCAGAAGAGTTAGTAAAAATGTTGAATGAACATTTTTCCCAATATAGCTACAAAGAACTCGCAGATATCCTCCACAATTCGGCCATAAATACCCCACAAGTCCTAATTCCGAATCTCGCTCAAGAGCTCCATCAACTCAAAGGTGATGGGTATGTTCTTGGCGTTGCAACCAATGATAGCGAGGACATCGCTCGGCATCAACTCAAAAAATACAAACTCATTGACTATTTTGCGTTTATCGCGGGTTCAAATAGTGGCTACGGGGCAAAACCTGATCCACTTATGCTTTTAGCATTTTGCGACCAGCTCGAAATTGATGCTCATGAAACTGTAATGGTCGGCGACAGCGTGTTTGATATCCAAGCTGGTCACCAAGCAGGAATGCATACAGTCGCTGTATTGACCGGATTGACCGCGCGTAAGGATTTACGCAGTTCGGCAGGAAAGGTCTTAAACGATGTTCAAGAATTGCATGGTTATCTCACAGCAATTAGATCCGCTCAATACAGCAGGAACTCTCATAATCAAAGCGATGAAAACTGAACGTGTCAATTGGGGAATTCACGTGTCGTACTTTTAGCCTATCCTTAACGGCAATTCCTACACACCGTTGGACCTTATCAATGGTTACGCGTGTTGGATGAATTTTTCTGAGGTGTAATGTCTGTAAACATGTGTGGATTGATTAAAAATAATTTTCCAATTCTCTTCTTTTTAACATAATTGATTAAACTCAATTTATATTGATTAGGGAGGATACTATGCCAAGTGTTAGAAATAGGCGCAGCGGTGGCCGACAAGCTAATCTAAAGTCCCGCAGGACTAATTTATTTGATCAACTTGCATGGCGCATACCATACAATCCAGACCATCCTACCGAACCTCTTGATGAAGAGGGCGTGGAAAAAATCCATCAAACCGGCTTGCGTGTTCTTGAGGAACTTGGGGTGATTTTTCTGAACGAAGAAGCATTAAAAATTTTCAAAAAGGCTGGGTGCAAGGTTGAAGAAAACAATGTCAAATTTGATCCAGATTTTGTCATTGAGATGGTGAATCGTTGCCCTCAATCATTTACCCTCACACCAAGGAACCCCGAACGCGAACTCATTGTCGGGGGAAAGCATATTCTTTTTGGCAATGTGTCATCACCACCGAATAGCTGGGACTTGAAAAATGGCAAACGGGCTGGGTGTCAAGAAATGTTTCGCAATTTTCTGAAACTCACCCAGCATTTTAATTGCATTCACCTCGCATGCGGTTACCCGGTTGAGCCCGTTGACCTGCATGCCTCAATCCGTCACCTTGATTGCCTGTTTGATAAACTGACCCTGACTGATAAGGTTTGCCATGCTTATTCATTGGGTAAGGAGCGGGTTGAAGATGTCATGGAAATGGTGAGGATTGCGGCCAACATCACTCATGAAGAGTTTAGAGATAAGCCCAGAATGTTTACGAATATTAATTCAACTTCACCACTCAAACATGACTGGCCAATGATTGATGGAGCAATGCGAATGGCACGGAATAGTCAGGTCGTTATTGTTACACCCTTTACTCTGTCTGGAGCAATGGCCCCCGTTACCCTATCTGGAGCTGTCGCCCTTTCAATTGCTGAAGGACTCGCCGCGATAGCTCTGCTCCAATATATCAATCCAGGAACACCGGTTGTGTTTGGTACCTTCACCTCAAATGTTGACCTTCGTACCGGAGCACCAGCATTTGGGACACCTGAATATATCCGCGCAACGCAAATGACCGGTCAACTCTGTCGCTATTATGGTTTACCGCTTCGGGCAACCAATGCGTGCTCAGCGAATGTTCCAGACGGCCAAGCAATGTGGGAAAGTATGAATTCCATGTGGGCATGTATTCAATCGGGAACAAATATGGTCTACCACTCGGCCGGATGGTTAGAAGGTGGTCTCATCGCAAGCCCTGAAAAATTTGTGATGGATTGTGAAACACTTCAGCAGTTCCTGCGATACTTTGAGCAATCATTGTCAACGACAACTTCAACAGATTTAGCTTTTGAGGCGATAAAAGAGGTGGGATCAAGTGGACATTATTTTGGTGCTACACACACTCAAGAGCGTTATACAACAGCGTTTTACGAACCCTTTCTGAGTAATTGGCAAAACTATGAAGCATTTGAGCTTGACGGAGGAGCTTGGACCGCAGAAAGAGCTCATAATATCTATAAAGACATTATCAATGAATTTGAAGCTCCTCCAATGGACCCCTCAATCAAGGAAGAACTCGCGGCTTTTGTCAAAAGACGCAAAACTGCAGGTGGCGCTCCAACTGACTTCTAAGGTGAAATGAGAACCTTAAAATCTACCACTTGTTTTCGATGATTCGCCTTGCTAGGAAATTGGAAAATCCTCAAATACGCGATTGTGGGTATCATGACATCGTACAAAACGAGCTTTACTCGGTAAATCCGACAAGTTTTTTGCTCCCAAGTAAGTGCATGTGCTCCTCAAGCCGCCAAGAATATCTTGGATTGTGTCCATGAGTGATGCTTTATACGGCAAGAGAACTTCACGCCCTTCACTTGCTTTCCAAGGTTGCATTCCATCAAAGTGCTTTTCATTCGCCACGTGCGAGCTCATACCATAAAATTGAACAAATTTACTGTGTTTGATCAATGGTTTGCCATCTTCAAGTTCTGTTGACTGAAAGGTGCGAGTCACAACATTCCCCCCGCCCTCGTCGTGCCCGGCCAACATTCCTCCAAGCATGGTAAACCCAGCCCCAGCAGCGATTGCTTTAGCCACATCGCCCGGACAAGTACAACCACCATCGGCGACAATTGCTACGCCAGCCTCTCGGGCGGCTTGACCACATTCAATGACGGCCGAAAATTGCGGATAACCGACCCCTGTTTTTATTCTCGTTTCACACACGCTTCCAGGCCCGATCCCGACCTTGACTAGATCAGCACCGGCATCTGCTAAAGCATAGGTCTGCTCTGGTGTCACAACGTTTCCAGCAATAATCACCACATCGTTAAAATCATTCCTGAATCGTTCTAAGAACCGTACAAATCGTTCGGTGTGTCCATTGGCAACATCAAGGCATACATATGGCAACGGGCCAACAGATTTATTCACCGCAGCAAAGGTATTACGATCTGCCTCTCTCAGTCCTACTGTCATCGCACAATAGTTTTTACGAACAGGGTTTCCTTGAAAAAATTCAATAAGGCTCTGGGCGGGGTAGGATTTCGTCAGGCATGTAAATATTTGGTGCTTTAATAGCGAATCAGCCATTTTAAGGGTACCAACTCCGTCCATATTTGCGGCCATAATTGGAACCCCCTCATACACAATTGAGGGATGTTTCGCAAAGTGAATACGACATTGCAAATTAACATCTTTACGACTGGAAACAGCGGTTTGAGTTCCCGGTACAAGCAAGACATTCCCATAATCAAGCTTGGTATCAACACTATTAAGATTAAGACCTTCGGTCTTACGAAGGCTCAATTCAGAATCAGGCACAGCATTTGAAAGTTGATTAAAAAATAGTTTGCGAGTTTCATCCATTCTCACTTTCCCCTCAATTGTGCAAAGGCGAAAGAAGAATCCTGTCACTGCGACCGCGGCTCATGCTGAGTATTTTGATCGCTACATTTTTACGCTTTTGCACATTATCTCTATTCATTTTTTGATAAGAAATCAAGAGAAGAATGACTTTTTTTATCGTCATGCAATTTAATTGCATCTTAAAATAGGAAACGCATTACTCTAATTGGGTAGTTCAAGTTAGACCTTCCGAAGGTCCTACCAATAGGATAAATAATTTGAAGGCGGATAAAAACTCGTGACTAAAAACAAAGATTGGATAACAGCGGCTAAAACACTGTCCGAAGCCTTACCCTATTTACAACGATATGATAAGGCCATTGTTGTCATCAAAATCGGTGGCAACGCCATGACCGATACCGGTATCTTGCAGAGTTTTGCTCAAGATGTTGTCCTCATGCGTCAGGTCGGAATTAATACCGTGGTCGTTCACGGGGGTGGCCCCAAGATAACTCACACATTGCAACGCTTAGGTATCAACTCGCAATTCATTCGCGGGAAACGTGTCTCATGCCCCGAAACCGTTGAAATCGTTGAGATGGTTCTTTCAGGAAACGTGAATAAAGGAATCGTCCAAGCAATCAATTCAGCAGGTGGTCAAGCCATAGGTATTTCGGGTAAGGATGCGCGCTTGATGGTCTGTGATTATTCTGATCCAGAACTTGGCTTAGTTGGTCACCCCAGTGTAATTAATGCCCAAGTCCTTCATAATTTGCTCCAAAGCGGCCTGATTCCTGTCATTGCTCCCATTGGAGTCAGTCATGATGGTCAAACCCTTAACGTCAATGGGGATACCGCCGCAGGAGCCATCGCCGCGGCGTTGCACGCTGACCGCTTATTATTGTTGACTGATGTGGACGGCGTGTTGAATCAAGACGGTCAATTGATGTCGCGTTTGACTCCACAGGAAATCAGATCAAAAATCAGGGATGGAATTATCGAAGGAGGCATGACCCCGAAAACAGAAACAGCGATCAAGGCCGTTGAGGATGGCGTGAGAGCGGTTGTTATCATGAACGGTAAAACCCCTAACGCACTGTTATTAGAACTGTTCACCAGTCATGGTGTCGGAACTTTGATATCTTCAAAACGAAGTTAAGCGGGAACTTTATTCAATGATTAACAGGGTTTACGATGAAATCAACCAATTAGCCAATCAGGATTTTCTGGAGATTTTTGGTGGGTTTCATACCCAACCAGAGGATAATACACCACGGGACACTAAGACCCTTCTTATGTTTGGCCCCAAGGAACCTGGATTCTGGCCGTATTTTGTTAAGCAGCCTGAATATCGAAGTGGTCAAGCAAATGCCCTTGATCGCTGGTCCAAGCGAGTCATAGATAATCTCGCTGATCAATTCGCAGGTCTTCCACTCTATCCCTTTGGGGGTCCTCCATACCATCCATTTATGTCATGGGCAATACAAACCAAGCGAGCCTGGCATTCGCCCATACAGTTTCTCGTTCATGACACCGCAGGCTTAATGGTTTCATTTCGGGGTGTACTCTGTTTCAACTATCACCTTAATCTTCCCCAACCTCCCACGACCTCTCCATGCACAAATTGCGCTGACAAACCTTGTAAAACAATGTGTCCCATTAAGGTTCTAACACCAACTCATTATGACGCCTCTGGGTGTCGCAGTTATATTTTAACCGATACAGGTCAGGATTGCCTCAATCAGGGTTGTCAGGTACGAAGAGTGTGTCCAGTGAGTCAACAGTATGACCGGGACCCGCAACAATCCCGGTTTCATCAACTTGCATTTGCCCAAGCAAATTAATCTGTACTTCACTAATAAAAATATGAGAAACAATCCGTAATCTGCACTTGAAGTCAGGTCATTGCGATGTCACTTTGAAGAACGCTGAACAGTCATCTTGATTGTCGCTATACAGTCTTGCAACTCGTCTTGGTTCTTTGGCACAGCCACATAACTTCCAGACTAGTCCGGTTCACCCTTTCCAGACCACGCGAACTGCTATCTTGTTCTGATACCCATAGATATAGAGCTTCAGGAGCACCACAGGATTGAACGGCGGTTGGCCTGAACCCGAATATTCCTCGGTAGGCTTAACCCCAAAACGTTCAAATCCAATGTCATGACATACGCATGTATCGCTCGGACGGGATGGGTTAGTATCACGCCTTCATTGAATTGATGGACAAAGGTGAGATACTAGGAAGAAATGCTGCTCTCAATTAATTGGTGCTGACTGTTTACAGAATGACAAAGAATAATGCAAATTAATTACATCACTTCAAAGGTGTTGAAATACTAGGTCAAAATAGTCATCAAGACAGGGCGTTAGCACCTGAACGGACCCGAGGACAGGATGTTTTGATATCGTCGGTGTGAACTTGCTCAACTTCAATTGAAATAATTGAATATAACCCAAATTGAATCACAACTGATTCAATCAAGCAAGAGGTCAAAGGATAGCTTGGTTGAAAGGAACAGGGCTGGAAGTTCGATGAAAATAAACTGGAGAGGGTAGAGTCAGGGTTTCAACATCAGGAAAAATTACTCAATTAAAGGCCAAATTGAATACTTTCACAGCTTCACTTGAGACTGTGAAAGTATTACCAATAGAAATTAATTAAATAGAAAACTTTATTAAAACTAATGAAATAATTCTTTTATCTTATTATAACCAATGAAATAATTCTTTTATTTAAAATTTTTAAGAATACAATACGAGAAGTCTTTTGAAAGTTGCAACTTCCTCAAATACTTTCACAGTCTCACTTCCCTGCGGGTCTGTATCCACCAAGAGAATTCGTGTTCCACGATCATGAAGAGCCCGGGCCAATTTGATGGTCAAGGTAATTTTGCCGCTACCTCCCTTGGGATTGAGAACGGCAATGATGGTCATGGTGTTTTAACCATTTGTGTATTTCTATATTTGTACTAATGTGTTTATGAGTATATACTCAAATTTATAATTAGCAACGCACGAATATTTTTTGGTGATTCAGATTTGGTTACCTCTCAATGGGTAGAAAAAGCCTAATATTACCGGCCATCGGTATGAAGATAATTGAATGAAAGTTCCCATCAACTCTAAAATCTACCATATTGTACATATGAATAACTTGGTCTCTATTCTCCGAGATGACTATCTTTGGTCGGAAAAAAAATGCAAACGAGACAGCCATCCGTCAACATTGGAATGCACAAGATCAAGGAAAGGCGACTTAAGCTTCCATTGAAATCGCATCCTGAGACTTATGTCGGAGAGTATGTACCATTCTATTTTTGTCCAAGATCAATCATGCTCTATTTAATACATCGTGCCAATAATCCTGAACTTACGTATCATGAAGGACAGGAACCGATAATACATCTCGAAGCTGATCTAAGAAGTGCGGTTCAGTGGGCCGGGGAAAATTGCCACCGCTGGACCTTTACCCAGTCTAATGCCGGATCTAACTATTCCTTAGATTGCGCTGAACTGGACTGCCTTGATAGAGTAGATTGGACTGCTGTAAATGCGCGGGATTTTAGCAATAAGAGTATTAAGGAAGGAAAACAGGCCGAGTTTCTGTTTGAAGAATCCTTTCCTTGGCATCTGATCGAGCGAATCGGAGTCTATTCACAGGAACAGGTTCAGACCGTTAACAAGGCTCTGAGCAACGCGTCGCACAAACCTGTATTGGAAATCAAACAAAACTGGTATTATTGAAGGGGAAATTAAAATGATTCAATATACAACGGGCGATCTCCTGAAGTCGGATGCTGATGCGCTCGTCAATACGGTCAACTGTGTCGGCGTAATGGGACGCGGTATTGCCCTGCAGTTCAAGAAACAGTTTCCCGATAACTTCAATGCCTACAAAAAGAGCTGTCAACGGGCCGAGGTACAGCCGGGCAAGATGTTCATTGTCAAGCGTAACGACCTGTTGGGACCACGCTATATCATTAACTTCCCAACCAAGCGACACTGGAAAGGCAAGAGCCGGTTTGAGGATATTGATACCGGACTGCGGACATTGAAAGAAGACATTCTGCAACTTGGTATCCGCTCCATCGCCATCCCTCCTTTGGGAAGTGGGCTTGGCGGTCTCAACTGGCAAGATATCCGAGCTCTGATTGATACCATCCTGGGTGATCTTCCGGATGTTCAGATTTTCGTTTACGAACCGGTTGGGGTGCCAGAAACCGTCAAGTGTCAAGAGGTACCAGTCATGACATCGAGTCGAGCGGTGCTGGTGGCTCTGATTGAGCAGTATCTCACCGGCCTGATGGATCCCTTTGTCTCCCTGTTCGAAGTACACAAGTTGATGTATTTTATGCAGGAAGCCGGTGAGCCTTTAAGCTTAAACTTTCGGAAAGGTTACTATGGACCATATGCTGAAAATCTCCGACATGTCCTGAGCGTGGTTGAAGGGCATCTGATCTCTGGCTACAGTGATGGCGGAGATCAGCCGGACAAACAGCTCAAATTGGTACCAGGAGCCGTTGCTGATGCAACGAGATATCTGGCCGATAAATCGGATATACGTGATCGTTTTGAGCGTGTTGCCGATCTGGTGGACGGCTTCGAAACGCCATTTGGTCTTGAGTTGCTGGCGACAGTGCACTGGGTGGTCAAACATGAATGTACCGTCCCGGAGCAGGATCTGGTGACCTTTGTTCACTCATGGGGATCCCACAAGCAGCATTTTACGCCATACCAGATCAAGATTGCCTTTGATACACTGAGCCGAAAGGGTTGGATTTTATAATGGAAAAATATTCCAGACTGTAGTCCGAGATGCTGTACCCGGGCTCTCCTTCAGATATAAAGAAAGGGACTTATATACCAGATTAAGCGGTGGGTTGTAGAGCTGACAAGAAAACAGTTGAAACGACGGCTGCCAAGCTCAGTAGGAGTTCTAGAAGGATACCTTATTGAATTTTATTAAGCTTACGATGATAATCCCGAACCCTTCAATTGGACCAAAATAGCAGATGCGATTCTTGCTTTGGTCAAACGGTTTTGCTCAAGAGTAGACGTAACTATATTTAACGAACTTTAGATTCATTACTCTAGCGGATTTTTACCAGTTAGACCTTGAGTCTAAGGTATTGCATCCCTCGGAAAATAATTGTGATTAATAGTTTAGCTGTCAAAAAGTTTTTCCTTAATATACCTTGCCAATTGAACGATTTCAGAATCTTTTGATTTCAGACTTGCTTCTAATAGAGGAGCCAAATCGGTCAATTCGTTTTCACTCATGAAATGTTTACGAGGAAAAAGTTCAGCAAGCTTTGCTATGCATTTAACAACTAATAATTCTTCTTTCTGATGCAGAAATAAAATAGGTCTTATGTCAATCAATTCATCCAATTTTTCATCCCTTGGTAGATTGAGAATCTTCAGATATGAGTTCAGTCGGAGAGAAGGTTCAAGACATTTTGCGCCCATCCAACCATAAAAATTACGAAGTTCTTGTGATTGACCGACTTCCAAACGCCAATTTAAAAAGTCAACAGCTCGGTCTTTGTATTCCTTCACTGGGCCAAAAAGAAGACTGCGACCCACTGCAAAAAAGAGGAATTTCCAATACCTGGGATAATCATAAGTTTTTGTATAGAACTTATTCAGCAAACTATTTTCGCTTGTCAAATCATAGACTTCTTGAAGATATAAATAGAAAACGCCCATCCCTAAATTCGTGATATTTGAACTTTGGTCATTA
>MKWU01002877.1_pt1 | contig 24080 bp, 16 predicted proteins | sample 809101 | NCBI WGS metagenome assembly MKWU01 (sample SAMN05860141, study PRJNA318959) | sponge metagenome | host: Aplysina aerophoba | place: Slovenia: Piran, Adriatic Sea, Gulf of Piran | collected 2013-05-07 | reverse complement strand
TAAAATATAATTATTTTTACTCGAAAATAATCCATTGTAGTGTGTGCTTTTAAGGACAGTGCGCAAAAAAAAGCCTATTATTTTAATGGGTTACGGCTTTTGCTAAATTTGAAATGTCAAAGTCAGGAGTTAATCGGTTATTTTGACAGTAATACTACCAATGTTATTGTCAGTGTTACCGATGACGCAACCGTTATATCTGATACCGATTTTATAAATTTTTTGGAAAAAGTATATGGTTCAATTTCTACTTTTAGGTACTATGATTATATTAATCCAGATCAAGGTTTTCACTATCAATATCTTGCTAGAAAGCTTGGTGATACAGCTCATGATATAACCTCAAACTCACAAACATTGTCTGGAAGACTCTTTAAAGATCTAGTCACGAAATCTCAAGTCAAAGTCATAATCAATACTGTTAGGTTAAAATCAAAATGTATATCCTTAAACGCATTCTATTAGATGTAAATACTCTACAACTGTCTTTATATTTGTATAATAATAAAGAACTAGTCATCAACAAAGTAGCTATAAAAAGTAAAAAAACAAACGTAACATAATTATGTATAATAAATTATGATGAAAAGTTTAAAAAAATATCTATACTTTCCCCTCTTATCTATAGCAGTCTATGGCATCTTGATAAGTTGTCAAGATGCTCCATCTTTCTTTGATCAAAACTCAACCAAACATATGTTTAATCAAAGCGAAAAAAGTAAGAAACTGATGAAAATAGAAACAAAAAATGCTCATCAAGTATCTCAAGAACATTTAGACAATAGGCCAAAAATGATTGAAACATTTAGAATCACTATGGATTCTAGCAATCAAGAAAAAATGCCTGTAAAAATGCTATGGCTCATTGACAACTCAACCACTATGGAAGATGACATTGATCAAGTTCAAGACGGAATAAATGGTTTTATCAATGCTCTCAAAGAAGATCATGGTATTGATATCACAGTCACTTTTGTGAGTTGTATAAATGAGACAAGAGATCCAGAGAGTATGTCTTATTGCATACCTCAAAGTGTTTCTGATCACCCCTCCATCACAATTTATGATCAAGTTATTCAATCTACTGATGACTTTGGAGTTGCCGCACTGCTTCTTGGAAAAGACGAGTTGTTTAACAATGTCGGCATCAATAAATCTTCAAATTTGCTATTTCAAACTGCAAGTGACTCTGATACTACCCGTTTATTCTTCTTGCAATTTACTCCTTCTGGTCCCGGACAAAGGCCTTACCCATTTGAAAAAAATACCTCAGTAGATATATCATCTCTAAGTAGTTACTTTCAAAACCATGGAGTCAATGTCATCATCAGCGTTACAGATGATAGATCTGCTATGAGTTCAAAAGCTTTTTTGAACTTTCTAGAACTGAATTATGGCTCAAGATCTTCTTTTAAATTTTTTGGTTACATTAACCAAGAAAAAGATACAAAGTATGGTAATCATTATCAAAGTCTGGCTAAAGAGTTAGGTGGTCAGATATTTGACATATCATCAAGATCAGGTAAACAGACAGCTTATGGAATATTTTTTAAAGATTTAGCTGAACAAATAAAAGAGACTACCATAGTGAATACCTTTACTCTCAAATCAAAATGTCTAGCTGTTAAAAAGGTCATACTGGATAAAAAGACTCTACACCCTTCTTTATATTCTTGTAAAGATACAGATCTTATAATCAACAAAAATGCTATTACAGGTAATCATGACTTATCTGTAAAGTATTACCAATAATGGATATACTATGAGCAAATTCCTAAAAACTGATATTTACTATTTTGTGGTATATTTGATATTGATGTGCTTTCTTTCAAGCTGTAATAATGAAGCAGATTATTTTAAACAAAAAAATACAGAAGAAAATACCAAAAAAGATGACCCTAATAATAGATCACTAAGCGGAGTACCCAATAGAAAGCCAAGTACTACAAACGATGCAGACCAAAAAGCACAAAAACCTGATAATAAAATTAGTATAGATCAAAGCTACCAAGAACCAAATGACACCGATAACAATGATCAAACATCTTCTAAAGTCGAAACTGCAGATCCAAAACCACAAGTACCACAGGCAACAAACAGAGAGCCTAAAAGACCTCCACCACAACCACAAGTACCACAGCCAACAAACAGAGAACCTGAAAACCATCCATCACAACCACAAGCACCACAACCACAAGCACCACAACCAACAAACAGAGAACCTGAAAACCATCCATCACAACCACAAGTACCACAGCCAACAAACAGAGAACCTGAAAACCATCCATCACAACCACAAGTACCACAGCCAACAAACAGAGAACCTGAAAACCATCCATCACAACCACAAGCACCACAACCACAAGCACCACAACCAACAAACAGAGAGCCTGAAAACCATCCACCACAGACACAACAACGACAAAGTGTTACTCAAAGCTTTGAAGTGAGCATCACATCTACTATCAAAGAAAAGAGAGTACCTGTAAAGATGCTGTGGATAATTGATAATTCATCAACCATGACTGATGATGCTGCTCTGGTACAAAAAGGGATTAGCGGATTTGTAGATGCTCTTAAAGAAGAACATGGAATTGATATTGCGGTAACGTTTATCAGTTGCATAGGCTTTAAAATCAGCGGAAGAGCTTGCTTAGATCCTGAAAAGATCGCTCACTCTGCTATTGATACACGCAATATTTTCGTCCAATCTCTTGATGGATTACTAATTACATCTGCACTTCTTGCAAAAGATCAGACATTAAACGAATCTATAGAAAACACAGGAGTGTTACGTCATTTGTATAAACATAAATATTATTTTGATGGACTCTTAATGACTAAACTTAGAAAAATAGACACTCTAAAATTAGAAAACTATTTTGATACAGAAAATGTCAACCTCATCGTCAGTGTAACTGATGCTCAATCAGCATTATCTGATGCAGATTTCATCAAATTTTTAGAAATAAACTATGGATCAACCTCTTCATTTAAATTCTATGGCTATATCAACCCAACATTCGATAGAGATAAAGGTCATAGCCATTATCAAAATCTTGCCAACAAACTGGGTGGTCACATATTTGATATAACATCAGACAAAGAAACACGTTATGGAACATTTTTTAAGAACTTAACAAAAACCATTAAAGAAACCACCATCGTTAACACGTTTACTCTTAACTCGCAATGTTCAGAAATTAAGAGTGTTCAACTAAACAATAAAGCTCTTCTTCCTTCTTTATCCTCTTGTAAAGACACAAGGCTAAGCATTAAGAAAAAAGCCATTAAGGATGGTGGTCGTATTACCGTTGAATACTACACAGAGTAAACACATTTTTCTTTAGGGCGATAGCAGATGCACTTGAGCATGTATCTTTGCCAATTCACTCTTTTTTAAAGAAACCAGCCACAGCCCCACAGACAACCTATAATTGCTATGGTGATGAGTTGCCTGTTCCTTGCTTTCTGCTCTTTGTTTTCTCATAAAGATCTTTAATTGACGAGCTTCCTTACCCGCTAACCACTGAGCTATATCCTCTACAATATAGAAGGGTTTGTATATCTGGCCAGCTAGCAAAGGAAACACATCATAGCCATTATGACTTTTATCTTCCTTGCCTATCTTCCCTGCCTTCTCTGAAGACACTCTATGAGACTCTATCATACTTGATGAGTGCATATCTATGCCATAATCTTTTTTATGTGCATATATCAAAAAACGTGATGGTTGGGCACGTGACACAGCCACTACAGCATAAATTGAGCTCACATCATAAAACTGACTCACATATTTCTTCACCACTCTACAACACTGCTTCCATACCGCATAACTGACTCTACACTGCAACCAGCACTGCATATACGCATAATAATAAGCATAGCTTTTGATATGGCTAGATTTGCTATAATGAAAAAACAATCTTTGGATCATGCTTGTGATATAAGCCCTGTTATAATCGAAGAACACCTGTTGCTTAGTGATGTTTTTATCTTTGTTCTGCTCTCTTTTTGTGCCTCTTTCTACCGGCACATGATCAAGAGCCTGACTCATCTCCATCATATATGTTTTCAAGATCCTTACAGATCGCCTTGTTGCCAACATCCATGCAGCCTCTCTAACAGGTTTCCCCACAGAAACTTTATGATCATTATGTGTACTAGTTGGTACACACTTTAAAACATAGACATCACAAAAATAAAAATACAGTTTTTTATACTTTTGATAATCTTTACAAGATAGATGCAAAAACAGTCCCTCAAGGATATGCTCTGTGGGTTGAAAAGTGATATCACTGGCTTGATGGACTCTTTTTTGAGCTGACTTAGATAGAACATCACCACACGAAAAGTGTTGCATATCTTTTTGTAAATCTAAAGAACATCCTCTCATCAATAAACGTTTTTGTGGATCATACAAAGAGAAAAAAGCTGACTGAGAAGGCACACGATCAAGAACATGTTGTGGAATCTGCCAACCTAAACGCGACAAACTATGAAAATCTCCTTGAAAACGCATCACCTCTGATAAAGTTATAAAACTCTTTTTTAGCAAACGTTTTTGCAACTCCTCAAAAAGATGGTACGTCATCATGGCATCTCCTTGAGCTCTATGAGATGTCATTTTCTCAGTACCCAAAAAAAGAGACAAACCTTTGAGATCTTTTTTGCAAGCTTCAGGTATCAGTTTTGTAGCTAACAGGTGAGTACACAGAAAAAAGTTGGTAAGAGTGTGACACTCAAGTTTTTTGGCGTAATAACGCAAAAAACTGAGATCACTATGAACATTATGAGCCACAAGTACGGCATCACCAATAAACTCCAAAAAACCTCCCATGACCTCAGATAAAACAGGACAGTGAGCTACCATCTTATGGCTGATACCGGTAATACGACGTAACATTGGAGGAATGGGCATACATGGATTAATAAGCTGGTGAAAATCATCACCCAATACACCATCTTGATAGCGTATTCCATAAATCTCTATAATCGTGTTTTTTTCAGGATTACCCCCTGTCATTTCCATATCTAAAATGACATACGGCACAGAACCAATAGGGGTGCTTAAAAGCTTTCTATCTAAAGATGACAACTCACCCAAAACGCCTCCCACAATAAAACATCAATCCTTCCACAATACACCATTTATGATGTCTATTTTTTCTCTTCACTATGATGTTCTTTTCTTTATGAACTCAACGATAACAACCCATCACCATAGATGTATCCATATACAAAAGAAGCCCTATAGACAAACTAAGGATATGTATGTTCAATGGTTGAATATCTGTAAAAATAGAGCTAGAATCATAAACGCACAGATAAACTAAGATCCTAAACATGGCTTATCACATCACACACATACCTTGAAACGATATGCACTTCACATCATTTCATCATACACATATACCATGAGGCTCATATGTCAATGCCACCTATGTCTTCTCAGCCTGATCCTTCTTACAATGATAGTGCCATCAAACAGCTCATAGCTCAGCATCCTGTTATCTTGTTTATGAAAGGCAACAGAAAACAACCCCATTGTGGTTTTTCAGCACAAGTGGTTCACATTCTTAATCAACATCTTAAAGATTATCACACAGTGGATATACTACAGGATGAAGAGTTAAGATCTGGAATGAAAAGTTATAGCAACTGGCCAACTTTTCCTCAACTCTATGTAAACAATACCTTCATTGGTGGATGTGATATTGTCGCAGATTTAGAAAAAAAACAAGAGCTAGCTCCGCTTCTCACTCAAGTTAGCTAACAAAACCAGATCAGCTCACTGAGCAAGCTCACCAAACAGGTTTTTCTGAAATTTGCAAAACCACATGCAACGCCACCTTTATAGCCTCTATGATGGAATCCACACTCACATGATCTAGGGTGTCTTGAGGAGTATGCCAATGGGTTAAATCTTCAAAGTTGATCAACAACAATGAAGGAATACCTAGCTTTTGAAAAGGTATATGATCATCAGCAATGAATGTTGGCCGACTTGCCAGCATATGTGATAACTTCAAAGATTGCAGTGCTCGATTGCGATAGAGTCTAAGCTTCTGATGACTATGCTGATCATCGCTCAGCTGTAGCTTTTTTGTTCCTATCATATCCACCACTATCATTGCAGCTATGGGCTTAGCTTTACCATCAAAGCTTGCAGGAAACACATATCCCTTACGATTCTGAGCTTTGTCATCCTTCAAAGGTGGCTTCAAGGTGGATGCCATGTAACGAGAACCATAAGTGTTATCTTGAATACCATAATACTGTTTGCCGTGATCCCAATTTTTTAAGACAGATTCTTCGCCATCAAACCACACAAGATACACATCACATATCCCATCAGCAGCTATCTCTGTATGATGAGCCATAGAAGATAACACCCGTGCCATCTCCAATAATGCTGCAGAACTTGAACCACTATCATTTGCACCAAGATTGATACCCTCATCATATAACTCCTTAGAGTCATAATGAGATCCCAGAATAATACTACAATCTTTACTACCTATAACTTTTGCCACCACATTGTAGCCCCAACGTTTGACCATCTTTTTAACTAACTTTTCTCTAAGCTTAAGCATGCTCGTAAAAGCATCATGATCAGGGGTGTTGTAATGGAATGTTTGACTGAGATGAAAGATGCCAAGCTTTTTAAGCTCTCTTACTAACCATTCACTTAACTCTTTTTGTCTTGGTGATCCAAATGGATGAGGTTTTTGAGCCAGTGTCTGCAAACTCTTCATAAGATACAGGCGATCATACCTGTCGTTATGCAACCACTTAGCCCATCTGGACAGCAATGACAAGGGGTTGTCAGCTGTTGGAACAAGTCCCTTATGAGTACCTTTATGAGTTGTTTTACGGTCTCTTGTATCTCCTTGATGTTTTTTACTCAACATGTCTTCTATTTTAAAAAAAGATGGAGCTAACTGGCTAAATAGAGGTTGAGCATATAGATCAGAAGCACATAACACTAGAGCACATACACACAAACTTATCTTTAAGGTCCATTTGGGTAAATCATAGAGAGATAACCATGAAGTAAGCTTTAAACAAGATAACTCTTTTGTTTTTAAAAAATGTAGCATATCTAACCTCTCCATAGCGTTTTCGACAATATACAAAAGTTGACTGTACTTACCACTCTATCAGTAACCATAAACCAAACGAGTAGAAGATGTGTTCTACAGCCATAGCTCAATCAGCCATCTTAGAACTCTCTATCTGAGCACTGAAAAATTATCCTACAATCTGTATCATCCACAAGCTTTCATTCGTTCGAAAAGACGTAGCATACCATATTTCATCTCCTCCACCCCCGCTGATAGATTTAAGACTGATACCACCACTATCACATATCTCTTTTTTCATACAAAACCGGTTGTACATCAACAAAGCAGAATAAAGCCTCACAAACTGTAGCCACTGAGATAGACAGTAAGGCACTCATCTTCAACTCTTATAGCTTAAAATCACCCAAAACATTCCACTGATCCATGCCATACTCTGCTGCAACATACTCACATAATAGATCAGGGCTATAACCAAGATGAGGTGTCACTACTTGAGCTTTGCTTAAAGACTCACAGATTCAAGATCCCCTTCACTTGCTATAAACATACATTGCACTTTAAAGCCCCTTCTCACGGATCTAAACGACCCTCAATCGTTATCATGACCTTGAGTAGAACACTTAACCAAGAGACTCTCTTGCACATAAGACCATAAAGCCTCTCACACTCATAGTTCTGATACTCAAAAGCTAAACTTATTCAAGCACACATTACATCGCAAAGGTCATAAGCCAAAGAACAGACACATACAAAGCCCATACACTCCACAACCATAACTCTAAGCCCTTTAACAAACACCGTCTTTGAATTCCATAGAATGCTCACGTATGCATTAGAGCAGAGACAATAGTGGTGTATGGGTGGAGCTTTCATCATTTTTTATATTTTGAAATACGTTTTTCAATATGACAAACCATGAACTTCTTTACTTCTTCTTTCTTAGCTCTAAATGACACTTTTCTACAAAGACACCGCATCTCAAAAACTCAGACTTAGTCAAAAATATCATACAGATTCTCAGCTATATCAAGCACTTAACATCTTTTGGTAGCCTACCCAGGCATTATGAAAGAAAATCACTGAATGCGATCAAATGATCTTACCACAATCTAAAAAAATTCATTTTTATTATTAAAAAACCGATAGGTATATCGCTAGTAGCTTATCAACCAGTCATCCCAGCGCTCTGAAGTAAGTAATATATCATATTGAAATAGTCGATTTAAGTAGTGTTTTTTATTGAAGAAAGGTTGCCGATACATCAAGGATTTTTTCTTCTACTATTATTAGTGATATTTACTTACACTTTTTTAGCAATGTAGAAAACACCACAGAATGTGCAAAGATATTTAAAGCACCTAATATCTCCAAATATTTAAGCATAGAACCAGAGCTGGTAATGCTTAAATAAACGATTAAAGACTACGACTTGATCACAAAGGATCCAAAAATAATGATAAAACAATCCACGCTTTTTTCTATTTACTTCATTTTGTTTTTCTCCTCTTTAAGCTGTGAGGATTCAAATCATTTTACTCCTCCAGCCATATCTCCTCCAAAGAGTAGTAATCAAATGCATCAAATACACACAAAACAATTATCAATTGCTCAAGATTTAGAGATAAAAAAAGGCAATAAAAAAACCATCATACTTCCTGTAAAAATGTTATGGCTCATCGACAACTCAGGCTCTATGAAAGATAATATTACTAAAGTTCAAGCAGGCATTAAAGGTTTTGTAGATGCTCTCACAAAAAATCATGGCCTTAATATTAAAGCTACTTTCGTTAGCTGCAGTGGCAGCATTGCCATTTATTGCATAGATCCATCACTTATTGCACATCCATCAATCACATTAGTAGATATGGCAATTCGCTCTTATGATGACTTAACCAGTGCTGCACTGCTTCTTGCTAAAGACCATTTATTTACTAAAGCCACATTACAAAAAAGCTCCATAAACAAGATGACTGCCCAAACATTTTTTAATCTTTTTCGCTCTGAAGGATCGGCTGATAATGTCCCTTATTTCTCAGCTGACAGTAGAGACCCAGCTCCAGTTGGTATCTATGATCATTCAAGAATAAATCACGTAGGATTTTTACAAAATTACTTTAATACCAATGAAAGAAACGTTATTATCAGTGTTACCGACGAAGAATCTAAATTGAGTGATGTGCATTTTATAAATTTTTTAAAGATCAACTATGGTTCAACTGATTCATTTAGATATTATGGATATATTGACCCAAAAGCTGATACACATTCTGGTGGTAGTCATTATCAAAATCTTGCTCATAAACTGAATGGTAAAACCTATGATATAACTTCAGCATCAGAAACAACATATGGAACATTCTTTAAAGATCTAGCCAAAGAAATTTCAGGATCTGCAACTGTCAATACTTTTACTCTCAAATCAAAGTGTACATCTGTCGAACATATTTTATTAGATGGAAATGCTCTAAATCCGTCTTTATATACATGCAAAGGAATAAAACTTACTATCAACCAAAGTGCTATAAATACTGGGAAAAAAATAACTGTAAAATATTACGTAGAATCAAAATAAGAATTTATTGTATTATCTGAGGTGAACTTCCATAAAGCTAATAGCAAGACCGAAAAGAGAATGTTAATACCCAGGAAATGGAACATGCTGCTAGTATGTGTTTCTTATAAAAAGTACACTTGCTCTTATTTTAAAGTGATCCTCCCCATAACCTTATTGCCTTACCAAGACGAGGAAAGACTCACCTTGCCAGTACTTTAGGGACACAGCTTGGATGCCCTAGTTTGGACGGGGGCATAACTTGCAAATAGGCACAAGCCCTTCTAACTTCTGTCACAGACTCAATAAAAACCTCTCCACATCACCTCCACAAGCCAGCCTTAACAACACAACATACATATAGAATCATCCTATCTCCAGTGCCTCTATGCTCACCACAGTAACAGTAAACAAAGAGTCAAGCTTCTATGCAAACCACCCATACATGCTTTGTTAACTATGTGAGATTACTTTTCAGTAACAATCATTTCATCATTCCATTCATTTTTGATACGTCATACACACTGATCAGATCACATCAAATACCACAGTATTCAAAGTCTTTGATCTACCCATTTCCTAAGGCTATACCTAAGAAAAAGACTTAGACTTTCCACATTATTTTCCCATAATGCAAAAAAAATTGATTTTTATTACTCAAAGTCCGATAACACATTCAGAATATATCAACAAGTTTTTTAAGAGAAAATACTGTGCACTTACTTAACAAAGATTACATCATCAAATTCGTAATCGTTAATTTCTTTTGGATTTTAACAAGCTGTGGTGCCTTAGGGTTTCTTGATCTATCTAAGCAAGATTCAGAATCAAAAAGTCGCGGAGGCGATGATAGTCAAGGTGAGCTCAATCCATATTCTACTAGATCAAGCACAGAGACTTTTGATGTCACCACTGAAAGTACAAGCAAAAAACTTCCTATAAAAATGTTATGGCTTATCGACAACTCAGGCTCTATGAAAGATGATGTTTTAAAAGTACAAAAAGGCATAAAAGGCTTTGTATATGCTCTCAAAGAAAATCACGGCCTTGATATAACAGTTACTATTGTTAGCTGCTATGACAAAGAACCTAGCAGGGAATATTTCTGCTTATCTTCAAAAGATCTCAATACCTCACATTCATCCATAAAAAAAGTTGATCTGCACATCACATCTAACGACGGTTTAATTAATGCTGCACTACTTCTTAGCAAAAAAACACTGCTCGCTAAAGCTGGACTAACAAAATACTCTATTACATCAAAAAACCTTCAAACATCGTTTCTCAGGAAATTCATCACGCATGAAGCTTCCGAGAATATAGCTATTGATGCACTCAAAGAAGTAATGGATGGCGGTACATTTGGAGATCATAGCATAAAAATTCTCAATAGCGATCCTACATTGATATCATCTCAAAGCGATTACTTTGGTAATAATCAAGTCAATGTCATTGTCAGTGTTACCGATGAAAATGCCACCTTAAGAGCTGATAGTTTTATAAAATTTCTTAGAATAAACTACGGAACTGCTGCTTTCTTTAGATACTTTGGGTTTATTGACCCATCTGTTACAGAACATGGAATATTCCACTTCATTAGTAACGACGGTATAGAACGCCTAAAGAATCGAAAAATAATAAAAACTAACTCAAAGCCTAAGTACCCTATTTACGAAAACCTAGCAAAAAAACTCGGTGGTAAAATATTTAATATCAAACAAGAAAATGCTCCCTATAATAAGTTTTTTACAGATCTATCAGAAGAAGTTAAAATCAATAACTCCATTAATGTTTTTACTCTTAAAGAAGAATGTATAGATGTTGAACAAGTCCAACTAGATGGAAGTGATCTAGATACTTCTTTATTCTTTTGTTCAGGAAACAAAATAAATGTAAACGAAAAAGCCCTTGAAAATGGCCGTAAAATAACTGTCAAATACCTCGTAGCAGAATCTTAATGACAACTACTTCAATTCCATTCAAAGATCAAAGAAGCAATAATCATGACAAAACAATCCATGCTCTTTATTCACTTTATTCTTTTTTTTCTCCTCTTAAGCTGTGAAAATACAAATCATTCAGATTTTTCTACAACTTCAGCCTCATCCACCTATGATAGCTCTGATCAAATTTCTCAAAATTCTACTAGATCAAGCTCAGAGACTTTTGATGTCACCACTGAAAGTACAAGCAAAAAACTTCCTATAAAAATGTTATGGCTTATCGACAACTCAGGCTCTATGAAAGATGATGTTCCAAGAGTACAAAAAGGCATAAAAGGCTTTGTAGATGCTCTCGAAGAAAATCACGGCCTTGATATAACAGTTACTATTGTTAGCTGCCTGGTGGTGTCGAAAAGCACTTGCATAAACCCATCAACTGTTTCTCATCCATCTATCATATTAGTAAATGCGCAAATTGGGTCTTTTGATGGCCTAATCACTGCTACACTACTTCTTAGCAAAAAAACACTGCTCGCTAAAGCTAGACTAACAAAAGACTCTATTACATCAGCAAATCTTCAAACATCGTTTCTCAGTAAATTCATCACGGATGAAGCTTCCGAGAATATAGCTATTGATGCACTCAAAGAAGTACTAAATGGTAGATTTGGAGATAAAAGCATAAAAATTCTCAATAGCAATCCTACATTGATATCATCTCAAAGCGATTACTTTGGTAATAATCAAGTCAATGTCATTGTCAGTGTTACCGATGAAAATGCCACCTTAAGAGCTGATAGTTTTATAAAATTTCTTAAAATAAACTACGGAACTGTTTCTTTCTTTAGATACTTTGGTTTTATTGACCCAGATGTTACAAAACACGGAGTATTCAACAACTCTCTTAGTGACGAGAAAGAGGGTAAAGAATACTTAAATAGTCTCGGAATAAATAACGATGCTCAAAAGCCCGAGTACCCTATTTACAAAAACCTAGCAAAAAAACTCGGTGGTAAAATATTTAATATCAAACAAGAAAATGCTCCCTATGATAAGTTTTTTACAGATCTATTAAAAGAAGTTAAAATCAATACCTCCATTAATGTTTTTACTCTTAAAAAAGAATGTATAGATGTTGAACAAGTCCAACTAGATGGAAGTGATCTAGATACTTCTTTATTCTTTTGTTCAGGAGACAAAATAAATGTAAACGAAAAAGCCCTTGAAAATGGCAATAAAATAACTGTCAAATATATCGTAGCAGAATCTTAATGACAACTACTTCAATTCCATTCAAATATCAAAGAAGCAATAATCATGACAAAACAATCCATGCTCTTTATTCACTTTATTCTTTTTTTTCTCCTCTTAAGCTGTCAAGATACAAATCATTCAGATTTTTCTACAACTTCAGCCTCATCCACCTATGATAGCTCTGATCAAATTTATCAGATACACACAGAAAAATTAACAAGCACATTAGATTTAGAGATAAAACAAGGTGGTAAAAAAACCAAAGTACTTCCTGTAAAAATGCTATGGCTCATTGACAACTCAGGCTCTATGCAAGATGATGTTTCAAGAGTACAAGCAGGCATAAAAGGCTTTGTTGATGCTCTCAAAGAAAATCACGGCATTGATATAACAGTTACTTTTGTTAGCTGCCTGGTGGTGTCGAAAAGCACTTGTATAAACCCATCAACTGTTTCTCATCCATCTATCACATTAGTAAATTTGATCATTGAGTCTTTGGACGGCCTAACCACTGCTGCACTACTTCTTAGCAAAGAAGATCTATTTCGTAAAGTCCGCCTGCAACCGGGATTACCTATCAATAATTCTAATGTTGCTGCATTTTTCAATTCTTTTTCTCCTAAAGGGGAGGCGGCTCCCACTTTTTATAGTTCTGCGCTAATGTCTGGTAAAACTAGTCATTCAAAAATCCGAAAAATCCGGTCAACCTTAAATCATTATTTTAATAATAACGATGCAACCAATGTCATTGTAAGCGTTACCGATGATAGAACTGAATTGAGTGATGTACATTTTATGAACTTTCTAAAGATCAACTATGGTTCAACTGATTCATTTAAGTTCTATGGCTACATCCATCCAAAATCCGATGGAAATAGTTACTATAAAAATCTTGCTCATAAACTGAATGGTAAAACCTATGATATAACCTCAGCATCAGAAACAGCATATGGGACATTCTTTAAAGATCTAGCTAATGAAATTCAAGTTTCAACGACAGTCAATACTTTTACTCTCAAATCAAAGTGTACATCCGTCGAACACATTTTATTAGATGGCAACGCTCTGCACTCTTCTTTATATTCATGTAAAGGAACTGAACTCACTGTCAATGAAAATGCTATAAACACTGGCAAAAAAATAACTGTGAAATATTATATAGAACAAAAATAATAATGATGTCGTCATATGAAGCTACTTCGAAATGGCTCAAAAAAACTAGGAGAATATAGGATAGAATCGATTATATGAACCTCTGTTTCCGCACATACTTCTAAACACTTAGCCTCATCTAAATACCACAAGGAACGAGAAAACGTTTGAGCATATAAACCAGAACTAGCGATCCCTAAGACGCATACAAACACACTGATCTTTAAAATCTATTTGAATAAAATATATAAGAAACAAAGAGATAAAGAAATAAAATGTACACTAAGTAAATCTTTTATTTTTAAGAAATGTACCATATTGAGCTGCACCACCTAACTCTTCGGCAATACGCAAAAGTCGGTTGTATTTACTCACCCTATCAGTGCGTGAAACTGAGCCAGTTTTGATTTGCCCTGCATTAACAGCTACAGCTAAGTCAGCAATATAAGGATCCTCTGTTTCACCACTACGATGAGAAATCATCACACCAATACCATGATCCTTTGCAAGAGCAATACAACGCAAAGTCTCTGAGAGAGTACCAATTTGATTAGGCTTAATCAAAATAGTATTTATAGCTGAAAGCTCAATAGCTTCTTTTAAACGCACTTCGCTCGTGACTGTAAGGTCATCGCCGACAATCTGTACCCTATCTCCACAAGCTTTAGTCAGTTCAGCAAATCCTGATATATCATTTTCTTCTAAACCATCTTCAATAGACATGAGAGGATAGGTTTTAACTAAACCCGCTAAATACTCTATCATCTCATCACGAGAAAATTGCTTATCTTCTCGCTTCAAATGATAACATGAGTCTGAATAAAGCTCTGTTGCAGCTATATCACAAGCAAAAAAGATATCTTCTCCTTCACAGTATCCTGCCTTCTTTACAGCTAAAGAAAGTAAAGAAAAAGCCTCCTCTATAGAACTCAAAGCAGGAGCATAACCCCCTTCATCACCAACATTTACAGAATAATTTTTTGAACGTAACAATTCACCCAAGCTATAAAAAATTTCACAACTCATCCTCATGGCATGACAAAAATCCTTGGCACCCATAGGAACGATCATCAACTCCTGAATATCCAAAGCATGAGAGGCATGAGCACCACCATTAATAACATTAACAAAAGGAACCGGAAGATCACACGCACCCACACCACCAAGATAGCGATACAACGGTAATTCGGCATGATCTGCCGCCAAACGAGATACAGCAAGAGAAATAGGCAGTATGGCATTAGCACCAAAACGTGTCTTTTGTGGAGTACCATCAAGATCCACCATCAACTGATCCACATCCTGCTGATCCATACAATCAAGCCCCTTAATATGCGGAGCAATGTTTTCTTTGATAGTACGCAATACATGGCCAACACCTAAACCAGCATACTCGTCAGGATCGCCATCACGTATCTCACAAGCCTCATGACTCCCCGTTGAAGCACCAGAAGGCGCACTGGCTCTACCAATCCTGCCACCACGAGAACCAACCTCCACTTCCACCGTTGGACGACCACGGGAATCAAGGATCTGACGGGTATGAACATATTCAATCACACGATCCATCATGGCATTTCCAAAAAGATCTAAGCCTTTGAAACATCTCTAACATTCCACACAACATGGCTAAGAAGATCCACTCCATAGCCAGAAGCACCTTTGCTGGGATAACCCATCAGTTGAGCATCCCAACCCACACCAGCAATATCAAAATGTGCCCAAGAAGTAGACGGTTGAACAAATTTTGATAAGAAAATACCCGCTGTAATTGTTCCTGCCTTCACATTAGGTGATGAAATATTTTTCACATCAGCCACAGAACTATCCATAGCTTTAGCCAAATCAGACCATAAAGGCAATTCACACAAAGGCACACCAAGTTGGTCAGCTGATGCTTTAACGTAGCTTAAAAACGTCGCATCATGACCCATCACCGCTGCACCCACTGAACCTAAAGCCACAAGACAAGCACCCGTTAAAGTGGCCATATCCAATATACATTGCGGACGGTATTGCTCCTCTCCATAACTCAATAAATCAGCCATCACCAAACGGCCCTCTGCATCTGTATTGAGAATCTCAATGGTCTTACCACTATAAGAGGTCACCACATCTCCAGGACGTGTAGCATATTGACCAGGCATATTCTCCACACAACCAATCAAAGCAATGGTGTCATGAGGAGGTCTTTTTTGACTCGCTAAATGACATAACGCCCCAAAAACTGTAGCACCACCCAACATGTCATACTTCATCTCCCCCATACCCGCAGGAGGCTTAAGACTGATACCACCACTATCAAATGTCACACCTTTACCCACCAACAACACCGGCTGCACATCCGCTGAATGTGTCCCCAAAACCTTAGCCACTATAACCTTTGGCTCATGAAGAGAACCCCTAGAAACAGATAGCAAAGAATCCATCTTCAGCTCGCAAAGCTTTTGTTTATCAAAAACACACAACTCATCAATGCCAAACTCAGCAGCAAAATACTCTGCAGCTGCAGCAAAATCCTCAGGAAGCACATAATTAGCAGGACTATCACCAAGATGACGTGTTACCACTTGAGACTTGCTCAAAGAGATCACCGATTCTCCATCTACCTTACTCTCTGAAACACAAACAATACGCTCTAAGGCATATTCTGTGGGATCCTTCTTCTCATCATCACCTTCTTCAACGGATTTATAACCACTCAACTCATACAGACCATTAAAAAATCCCTGAAGAACAGAAAACATGTCCACATCTGCTGCATCAGCAAAGCCTAAAGACGTGTTTGATTTAACAAAATGCGACAGGAATTGAGCACAGTTGAGTCCAAATTGCAATGATACCCTCTTTTGAGGAATACCTTGATCATCACCCAAAAGAGCCACCATAATATAGTGCTTGCCATCACTCACATGCTCCCAACACCCACGACCCTCTTGATATGCAAAACCACCCAGAGCCTGTGTCAGTTCTTCCACTGGCAAACCTGAACCAGAAGCCAAAACTTCCCATTGACCACTTTTATGACGCTTCACAGGAACCACCACATGAGATAGTCCTGAAAGATCACTTTGAGTTTCCAATTGTAACTGCTTTAACAACTTCCACACAGCTGGCAATGAGTCCAAAAATTCAGCACCTGCTGCAACAGCTGATTCCATTCCTTCTCCACTCTTAGCTTTAACTTTCACTGAAGTTTTTTTCTTACTGCTCACATTCTTAGTACCCACATTCTTAGTACCCACGTTCTTACCACCCACATTACTCATAACCTCACCTTCAATCATTTTTAAGCTGTGTTTATCTTACTTCTTTTCTTTTCTTTTCTTTTCATCGTCCAGGCTACCCAAAAACATTCTCTATCTTATATTTTCATTTTCTATAGTAACGATCTTAGCCTACACCTGCTAGTGTTTTTATCACTGTTAACACAATCATATTCTCAATAAAATGATTTTTATAAAGAATTGAGAAAATGAAGTGATCCATCACACAACAGATGATACAGACGTTTCCAGTGCGCACAATGCCTTTGAGCACTTTGAACATCTCACTCTAAGCAACTCTACTATTTTGCTAACACATCACAGATGAACAAAATGATGAATGAGTCACTTAGAGATAGAAAAAAGACTTTTCATAAAAAACAAACAAGCTTAGAAAGATTCCATAGCTTGACAGTTAGATGTAGGTACCGTCATGCTCATAGGTAAGCATATTTGAACCTGACTGGCCAGTTCAGCATTACCATAACTTGCATGAATAGCTAACGTCTTTAGCACAGAAATCACCGATGGAACCTCTAAAGATTCGCTATTATCAATTAAAAATGGATAATACGTTCCATAAACACTTATAGGCACAAAAGGAACCCCTGCGGCCATATCACCAAGAATCTCTTGAGAAGTGTCATTATTTGGAGTCCCAAAACTCAGATCTGCAGGACTATGCACAGCAGTATCCGTACCGCTAGTACCACCAGCACTACCAATACCACCACTACCAATAGCACCAGCACTGTTATCTACAGGTACAGGAGTTTCACCACCACCACCCCAAGGATAGAGGGATTTCAAATCCGTTAACGTTTTAGATCCAGCATGATTCACCACTGCAATAATCACAGCAAGCCCACCTACTAAAGTCACTCCCCAACCTACAGAACGCATGACACGACCACCGATTTTAGGAGGGCTTGCACTGATGATTTTATTATTTTTTGAAAGTGTTATCCCCCGACGAACCCGCTGCATTGGAGCTTGCTTCGAAACAGCTTTAGCTACAAAAGGAGCTTGTTGTTTTGATTGAAAAAGCCCTTTACTTGCAGCTTCTTTTTTCAGATTTGTTATAAGAGTTTCTCTCTGAGAAAAACCAACAGAGCCTGGAACATCCGACTGGTTCATGAGATCCATATGCACATCTTCAAGACTTCCTGTTAAAAATTGCGTCATATCTTTACCCTCTGACAACATGGCCCTGCCTCGCTGATAAAGAGAATTAAAGCGTTTTAGCAACACACTTTGATTAGCTGAATATGGAAGTACATCGCGATTAAGATCTATTTTATCGATATCATCCAATAACCAATGATCTTGAATACTCTGATGCAATACCTGAGCTTGATGAAATTCTCCATTACGATAATGCATTTTAGCCTGCTTAGCTTGCTTAGCAGCTGCTTGATAACGCACACTATCTTTTCCCACAGTTTTACTTGAAGAAAAAGCTTGTTGCTGAGCTTGATGCTCAGCTTGTTCTTGGAGAACTTCTTGAGTTCGATTCTGCAAGTTTTGCTGCTGATTTTTCGTCACAGGCTGATCAACCCAAAGATCACCCTCTAGCGCTGACTGACCCAATCTCTGTTTAGCTGAAGATGCAGAACCACCTGAAGCCATCTGAGGAGCTGGTTTCTGGCCTAATAAATCGAGCTTCTGATGCATCATAGACATTTCATCTTGCAAATGACCACCCAATTGCACACCCTGTCTAAATGTATAATTATTATAAAAATGATTCATCTGCTTTGCCATTTTAGCAGGAGAACGCCCCTTGTACTTACCGGTATTTTCTAACATAGACGATAAAACATTACGCTTTAAATAGGCCCATCTTTGGCCTGCCTGAGTCTTTAGCTTATCAAGCGTTGCTGGTTGATTAAATTCACTGAGTAATGATGCAAAATCTGTTGGCGATAGTTTTTTCTGTTGACTCAGAGAGCTAAACAATAGTTTTGCATCCAACACCTTACCAGACATAAGAAGTTTCCTAACCTTAGATACCCCTGCAGCTACTGCTCCACCACCTACAATAGCTCCACCAGACATAAAAGAATAATCAGGTGGTAAATCTCCATGAGTATCCATATACTCTTTGGCTAACGCTCGTTTAACACGATCGATTTCTTCAAGATCTTGTAAGGAAATATCTTTATTAGAAACAAAGCTATAATCCAATGATCTACCATCAGGCAAACTTAAAGCACGCACACATGAAGCCGTATTGAGAGTCTCCAAAGAACCCAAACAAGCCACAAATTCATAGCCCTGATGTGTGTGTTTTAAAGCCAGTGAGTACTTATCGTCATGTACCGCACTCAAACCACTGTTATTATTTGTAAGATCTTCATTGTTGTGTTGCCATACTTTACACGATGTCAAAACCACAGCCACTAAAGCAACAGAGCTTAACCCAAACCATTTACCTTTTGCTACAGTACTCATAAATATAATCCCTAAGTGTTATCTCACAATCAAGTTTGTCTCACTGCAGTTACATCAATCAAATAGAGCCCACAAAAAACCGCTCTTATTTCGACAACATCAAAAACACCTTTAATAAAATACCACCAAGGCTTCATAACATCTGTCTATTTCCCAGTACTGCAAACCACATAAGACGTGCCATACTCACACAAGCCTGCACTAAAAAGCTATCGCATGCTCAACAACTGACATGCTTATGCTTATAAACATACACACTGAAAAGCTCTTAGTTCGTAGCTAGCCCACAATCAAGACAGCACGATTCATCTGAGTTTATGACGATTGTATAAAGGGAAAGTGATCAAAAAGTCTCCATAGAGACATCTAAAAAGAGTCATTTCTGATCAACACAACATAAACACCCCACAGAGACGTTTATGTTTTATGAAATCATGAAACTTTTAACTAGGAAACTACCAACTAGGAAACTACCAACTAGCTTAGAAAGATCCCAAAGGTTGACAGTTTGATACGGCTACAGTGGCACTCATAGGTAAACAAATTTGGACTTGTTTAGCCACATCAACATTTCCATAACTAGCATGAATAGCTAACGTCTTTAGCACAGAAACCACTGATGGAACCTCTAATGATACTTCCGTATGATCACTTACTAAGTACGGATAATAGGTTCCATAAAGACTTACAGGAACAAAAGGAACCCCTGCGGCCATATCACCAAGAATCTCTTGAGATGTCTCTTCTTTAAGTTCAATCATCTTATCTTCACCAAGACCAGCAACTTCGCTACCATCTTCTGCTTGAGAAGAATCACCACCACCCCAAGGATAAAGGGATTTCAAATCTGTTAGGGTTTTAGATCCAGCATGATTCACCACCGCAACAATCACAGCAAGTCCACCTACCAAAGTCACTGTCCAACCCACAAAACGCATGACACGACCACCAATGCTAGCAGGATTGGCACTGATAACTTTATTGTTTTTTGATAGCGCAATACCTCGATGGTTTTTTTGTATCGAAGTTTGCATCGAAGTTTGCTTCGAAGCTTGATTTGAGACAGCTTTTACAACAACTGGAGCAGAACCACTTGATTTATACAACCCTCTGTGTACAGCTTCTTTTTTAAGCCCCTCTAATACCTTCTCTCTATTGGCAAAACTGTAAGGACCATCAATATCAGCCTGATTCATCAACTCCATATGCACATCTTCAATGCTTCCAGCCAAAAATTGTGTCATATCCTTACCCTCTGACAACATAGTCACTCCCCGTTTATGAAGAGACTCGAATCGTTGGATCAATACCTTATGATTTGATAAGTAAGGAAATACATCGCGATCAAACTCTACTTTATCCACATCATCGAGTAACCAATGATCTTGCATACTCTGACGCACCAATTGGCCTTGCCTATAATCACCCTTACGAAAATACTCTTTAGCCTGCCGAGCTTGCTTAGCTGCAATTTGATAGCGCACACTATTCTTAGCACCCACCGCACCCACCTGGTCGGTATCAACTGGACTAGCATCAACAGCTTCTGGCTGCACTTTTCCAGCTTGTTGCTGATGAGCCTTCGTAGCAACTGGCTCAGTCTTGCTTGCAGTAGTGGCTGGCTCAGCCTTGACTGGGACTGGCAATACCCCACCACCACTTTCCTTACCAGATAAAAGCTTAAGCCTATTAGCGACCTCAGCAACTTCGGCTTGCAAGTGACCACCTAATTCTGCGGCTTGCTTATACACATAACTGTTATAAAAATGATTCACCTGCTTAAGAATGGCAGCATGAGGGTAGTTTTTGGTGCGGGCAGGGTTTTTTAAAGCCGTAGCTAAAACCGTGCGCTTCATAAACGCCCATCTTTGGCTTGCTTGCATTTTAAGGGTTTCAAGAGTCGCAGGGTGGTTCTTCAATTCAGCTAGTAATGATGATAATTCCGCTGATGATAGTTTTTTCTGTTGATGCAAAGAACTCAACAAGAGTTTGGCATCCAACAACTCATTTTTTGCTAAAAGAGACTTCACTGCAGAAACTCCAGCAGCACCACTCAAAGCACCACCCACAATGCCACCACCAGTCATAAGAGAGAAATCAGCTGGCAAGTCTCCTTTTTCTTTAAAATACTCCTTAGCTAGTTCTTGTTTCAAACGATCAATCTCTTCAAGATCTTTTAAAGAAAGATCTTCATTAGCAACAAATCGATAATCCAAAGACTCACCATCAGGCAAGGTTAAAGCACTCACACATGAAGCCGTATTCAAAGTCACTAAAGACCCCAAACAAGCCACAAATTCATAACCCTGATCTGTGTGCTTTAAAGCTAGTGAATACCTATCATCATGCACTGCATTCAAGCTGCTATTATCACCTGCATCACCTGTGACCATGCCATCACCTACTGGCAATCCATCACACGATGCTAAAATAACAGCACCTATACAACACATCATCACACCACATAACCAAGCACATCGCTTTTTTACTACTAACATCATAAATATAATCTCACTGTAATATTTGCTATGGTTTATCCCGCCACCACACATCGCCGCCATCATTCTATTATATCTTTTTTATATATTTTGTGTATTTTTCATCATCATATTTGCACGTACCTAAAAACCTTGTGATTCATCACTCAAAAAAATGTATACAACGTATATATATCAACGATAATTCCCTTATAATCCCGTTGAACCAAAGCCTCCCACTCGATTCTCTGAGAGAATAGGCACATCTAAACGCGGTAGAAAATGGGCACAGATTTGGGCAATACGATCACCACGTTTGATCTCAAAATCCTTTGCAGAACTGTTCCATAATAAAACACAAATTTCTCCAGGATAATCTGCATCAATGGTACCAATACCATTGGTTAAGGTAAGGCCATGTTTATAAGCCAAACCTGAACGAGCCCTTACCTGTAATTCCACCATCATCCCATCAGCTAACCGAGAGGTATCAATATGATCAATCCATAAACCTGTGGGAATTCTAGCCTGACTCCCTGCAGTAAGAAGATAATCTATGGCTGACTTAAGATCAGCTGCAACACTCAATGAAGTGGCATAATACGGCAATAAACAGTTATCTTGCACATTTTTTACTTTAAAGCGAATCATGATAATTCTTTAAACCTCCAAACATCCAGATACTTTCTTGCCGCAAATACCTCTGCTTAACTTCTCATAAAGCTTCTCATAAAGCGAGGAAAAGAATACTCTCACATTTATTTCGAAAAATCAAGAAGTCCTTCTCTCATCTTCTGCAAAGCTTGCCATAACAGTGAACGTGGAATATTAAGAGCCGGAGTTATGGCAAGATGCTCTCCATAACAACCACTAGGTACAGCTATAACACCTGCAGTTTTGAGATAAGCCGCAAGAGCCACACCTCCAAACTTTCTACCAGTATCCACAGCTATAAATAATCCTTTGCCTCGACAACCATGAGCCAATGAAGGTGCTATAATATGAGATTGCAGCCAATCTAATACCTCTTTTCCAAGCTGTGCGCTTCTTTCTATGAGTTGCTCTCTAAGTAATATCTGCAACGTTGTACGCGCTACCGTACAACTTAAAGGATGACCAAAGAATGTACCAGTATGAAGAGCTTCTCCACGGTTCACAGGCCAACAATCCATGATCTTAGCACGTGCAGCTACACAAGAAATAGCCATACCACCACCTAAAGCTTTTCCCAAACAGATCACATCTGCCGGAAAGTGATGAGCAAATGTAGCGTATCCTGCCCTACCAAACCCGGTGTAGACTTCATCATAAATCAACACACAACCTAAATCCTTTAAAGCCTCATACAACTCTATAAGATAATTTTCTGCCAGTGGATACACACCAAAACGGCCTATAATAGGTTCAATGATCATCTGTCCAATGGGAGCTAGCGAGCTTTGAGAAGCACGAATCACCTCCACCACCTCAGCGACAGAAGAGCGAAAAGATATATGATATACCCCCGGATGCTGTTGCCACTGACGAGGAAACGGCTTACAAAAACGCTCCAAACCCGTTATGACCATACACCCCAAATGTAAGCCATGATAACTCTCTTTAAAAGCCAGTATCCCAGGTTTTTTTGATGCGAGCATGGCCGTTTTACATGCTAACTCCACAGCATCACTGCCACTCAATCCATAAGCTACTTTGCATAACTTTTCAGGCAAAAAATCCACCAAATCAGCTGTGAGCTCTCCTTTAGCCACACTAGCATACACATCTCCCATCCCTTGCATCAACCCATCTGATTGCAGATAAGAAACCATAGCTTCTTTGACTTCAGGATGGTTATGACCCAGAGCTAAGCTACCAAAAGATGCACACACATCCACATACTCCATCCCTTCACT
>MKWU01002876.1_pt1 | contig 24094 bp, 13 predicted proteins | sample 809101 | NCBI WGS metagenome assembly MKWU01 (sample SAMN05860141, study PRJNA318959) | sponge metagenome | host: Aplysina aerophoba | place: Slovenia: Piran, Adriatic Sea, Gulf of Piran | collected 2013-05-07 | reverse complement strand
AGTCCGGGGGACCGTTTTCAGAGGGGGACACTTATCTGCATGACATACCTCTGTGGTTTGTCACATTCTTTCGTGTTTCCACGGAAACGCACATGACTGCATGTGATGTACACCACAATGAAGCACTCGACGTGAAAATCCACACTATTCGAGCCGATAATCGATCCCAGACAAAGCAAAACATCATAGCACTGTGTACAGGAGGGTAGCGCTGACATTTCCCGGAACATGGCGGCCATTTTGAAACATGGCCATGTCACAAGAACGTCATGTGATCTGCTCCCAGCGAAGAGCTAAACGGAGGTGCATTAACAAAAGCGTTGTGTGGTAATTTTCGAGAGGGTTTTCAGGCAAGATGAACACTTAAATAGTTTGGTAAGGGATGTCCCTACCTATTCCATGTGTCATAATAATATGCAGTATTCCTATCCAGAGTTATTCGTCCCGGAATTTGCATTACCAATCAGTACTAGTAGTTTTCTTGCTGTAACTTCTCAACGGAGTTCTGTAACAACTTATGAAACATGGAAAAGTTAGGTAGGAACACAGGAATTTAATACTATTTTACTTGCTTCATTTGCACCGACATTTCTCAACAGAGCGAATTATTATTACAACAAATCATATGCCGGGTTACAGAGGGTTGCTTTGTCTTCTGTTTGTTACTAGTCATGCTCTGATCCAACGAAGCTTGCAGTAGAAACAAGCAAAAATACGAAGGTAAAAATCAGCCGCGCGCGGAAGCCATATTGCTGCAATTAGACATGTCCCACATGCGCACTGGGTAACTCCAGTTTGCAGCTGGCGATTGTTTCTACAATCCACGGATACCTGTATATCTGCAGCCAGTTGAAGAGAAGAGCTGTAGCTGACCTCCTACTGGTGTGTCTGCCTCCCGATGTGCTAAGGTCAAGTCCATGCTGGTGCCTATGATCTGGAGCATGTTGGAAGGTAGGGTTTGCAGGAGCCCTAAGAGCATTTGGATGTTTAAGGTCTCGCATCAATCTGGGCAAGCCTTAGCTTGTGGAAACTCAGGTTCTGGCTTTTTGGGCAGTTGAAGCTTAGAGGAGCCTTTCCAAAGTCCTTCTTCCTGTAGCACTAACTTTGGGACGGGTACAGAAGAAGAGGTATCGCCATGGCAGGAGGTAGTCTTGCGTGCCAGCCCCTACCTTCGCCATTGTTATATTGTGCAATCACAAAGGATAGGGTCTGGTCAGACTCGCTAAGTTTTCGCGTACGTGTGCTATGTGTGGAATGTGACGTCATCGACCACAATCCATAGGTAGCACCTGGGAGTCTAGCAAACACTTGCATATGTCGCTTCGCTGCAAAGTGTCTCCAGTGGCATTTTCTGGTGTAGACGATGTTGCCACAACTCCCTCCACTGACGTTGCATCTGAACTGTAGACGTTTGTCGAACACTTTTTGCCACGAGTGTCACGGTCGAGTGGCATTTGGCAGTTTCTATGTCTTTAGCACACGTTTCCCAGAGGTTTGAGGAGTTTGTAACAAGCAGTAAGGCAAACAGCAGTACGTTTTCAACCTCTGTCCACAATCAAAGGGTTACATCAACCACAAACACCTTTCCTGCAATCTGACTGGCCTGGCGACATTCCAGCAGAAGTCACAGAAACCCGTCGAGTCTGACCAGACCCTATCCTTCATGATTGTGCAATAGTACTAACGCGAAGGTAGGCGCTGGCGCGAGAGACTAGGCAGGAGAGCCCCCTCAAGAAAATGGGTGCTAGGCTGTTTCTTTGGTAGAAGAGCCCAGAGCCTAAACCAGGGGGGACAAGCATCCTGAGCTTGGCTAGGTAGAGCACCCTACTACTCAGTAGGCGTCTATTTATCATAGTGCAAACACTAATTCCTGTTGAGACTAAAGTTCCTATGAAACTATGGAAACGTGGCACAAATGTACAATATAGAATAGTATCACATCTCTTTGGTGTGGGTATGTCTATTGTTTGTGCCACTGTTCATGAGGTGTGCCATTCACGTCCACATTGGTCATCGCTTGCCGTGTCCTGAACAATATATGCAAAATACACACCATGACCATTTTGATCAGCAATGGCTTGATGAGGAGATGATTGGGTAAGCAGGCAACATACCAATCAGTGCAACTACAATTCCCAACAGCTCAACAGATTATTGGAAAAGGCAATATGTGCTCATTCACTTTATACTACTACCTTAGACAGCACTGCATAGACTGCATGGTATATCTACTACTTTGTTATCATCACTGAGTAAGTTGTCACAGGTGAAATAGAATTAATAGGAGTGATGCATACAGATGAAGTAGTCAACAGTTTAAGCATCACTGAGAAATACTGGAAATCACTGGGGTCTTCTGTATCGTCAGATTTGTTGCATGCGCGGCTCTTTGGCGCTTTGTCTACTTTGTTCTTGTACTTCAGCAATTCAGTCTTGATGCGGCATGGTTTCACTGTGTGATAATAACCACTCTCTTGCAAGTCTTCCACAACATGGGTGAATACGTTAACATTTCCTCGCATGTAGGACATCAACGCATAGTCTCAGAAGAAGCCCACAAAGTGGTTATTAATGAGTATTCGTGCGAATGTTCGATATTTACTTGAACCAAAGTACTTAAATGGCCAGCGTTTGGAATGCAGAGAGACACAGAGCACGCTTTTAAGCACTTTTACTATTCGCACGAATACGAAAGGCTGTCACGTAAGGAAGAGAAGATTCTGAGCGGTAAAATGAGCAGCAATAGTACATCTCGTGATATTATAAGTATTTGCACGGACTACTGCAAGCTCTTCTCAAAGCTCTTCTTGGTACAACACACAACACCGTATCGTATCAATATACACACACTGTATGGAGGGTAATATAAAAGCAATAGAATGAAATTTCCAGATTGCAGCTTCACTTCACTACCAGCTATGTCATGTTGAAGACAGTATGCAAGCTCGCTCGCTTCTGGTAAATCGTCTCTGAAATTCGCCATTTTGAGCTGTGACGTCATAGTAGTCTCCTCGCATATATATATTATATACCACAGCTGACAGCAGTCGTTCGAAAGCAGCCACATCTATCAAGAAGAGGCGTGCCGTATCTTTGTGTAGCTGGAGGGTGCTCACGTACTTCGGACGATGGAGTATCGATGCACAAGTTATCCACAGATCAGCGTGCTCATCATAGTCAGACGACGAACAGGAGAGGTACGCTTCTTCTTCGTGTACGACATCCGCCATAGTTCGCCTACAAATACTACGTTCCTGGTCACTACTCCTACGTCACGAGTCCACTCCGATAATTTAACAGCAATACCGGAAGTATTATGTAGGCACTGGAATTTTACATCTTTTGAGAACCAGTACTCCCCCATCTTGTGTGTGGTCATACTAAGATGGGTATCAAATGTCATAGTTTTTCATGCTCTACAACATATCAAAAATAATTCAAACATGTCAGTGGCCCTTTAATAACATGCTGCGAAGTTCATAAGAGCTTTTAATATGTATCTGACTGGATTTTCTCAACTGTAGAAAGTCCTTAGCAATAATATAAGTTACTATGTCTGTGAGCTTTCTATTTGCACCTTTTTGTTCATACGCTACACACAACGCTACTGACTCTTGAAGCAGGATATTCTACGACCGGTGCAGAAACAGCTACAAAAAATTCTGTTCATCCGGTTAAAAATCATTTACCCAATGAACGAAAGTTGTTCACAGAGATGTTCAATAAGGATAATGTTGCTTCGAAGCTTAATTAAGATCTTGCTTGCGAGTTACAGCTCCAAATGTTACTGAGGCTAAATGGACATTTCACGGTATAATCGGTAACTGGTTTCTGATATTACAACTGTACAAACATATGTGACAGAATTTGCAAAAAGGGACCACTTCGGGGCAATGTAAACATATGAGTACGGGACAAAACTCGCGCGTAACCGCCAATTCACGCAATTGCAGATTATTGCATCATTGCTACATACTGTGTATCCCCTATCTTCCGGCCAAGCTTGAAAGCTGTACGGGTTTCCTGCGTCTCAAACGAGGACCAAATAGTTTCACTGCGTCGGTTGCTTTGGCTGTGTACGGAGCAGACCAGAAATGATAATATGGAGAAGACCCGACTTTAAGTATATTCATGGCCATTATGCATAACATTAGTCGTGTTGAGGAAGACGTTGCAGACTGCGTCTGAAACTACTTCTGCATCATTGTATAACCTGCGCAACTACTAAATCGTTTCCCAACGAACGATTTTGATAGCTGCAACGGCTGTAGACTTTCCAGATGTCCAACGCCACACAAGTGACTAACTGGGTGGTGGAATTTAGCGAATATGAGTCTTGAGGCTCTTCTTGAGATTATGACCGACTGTTTACTTAACCTGAAGTGGGCAGAGACTCCAAAATCGATGGCGAAAGCAAGTATCTGACTGGCGCGCATGTTAGCTTCGCGTAACTAGACCGCTTTCAAGCGGTCTGGTTACGCGAGGCTACACAGGTCTAGTCTCTTTGTCCTTTAGGTCCTCGCAGCTCTGCATGAATAGCCTGCATCAATACGATGACTTTAGGAGGTCTTTCAGGGTGTCCTGTGAAGCGACATGTGATCAAGGAGGAGGGCCAGCCCAAGCCTATTATCACTGAGTATTCCGTGACACGGATGAATACGCAACACACTTTTCGTAATTCCACAATTTGCGTAAGTATATCTCAGAAACCGAACCTGCTAACGAAGCACAGTAAAGTGCGTTGTAAAGAGGAAGAAGAGCACATTCAGATCATATACAAAACTCAAAATCGAGATTTGCCTTCAAGTGCTCCCTTTTCGCAAATACTGTCACATATACTGGAACGGTATCAATACAACACCGCGACACCACTACATACTGGTATACCGCCCACCCCTAATCTCATGTATATCTATCCCACTCTTAACAATGTAGAAGAGAAAAAAGACTGTCCCCTTCTTGTAGCCAAACGTCATAAATTGTGAAGCACACAGCATGTGGTAACCAACGTTAGCAGAAAACTGATGTCGGTATCATTTCTCTTTAGCCAAGTCCTCCACCTTCACTTCAAACGTCTAAATGCACACTCAATGACAACCTGTGCCTGACCTGTACTGATAATTAAAGCATTTTTGATTCCAGCTTAATGGGCCAATGGCTATAAACAGCTTAATGAACCATGGAAGCAGGGGGTAGGCCGGATCTCTCAATATAACAATGGGAACCCGTTCAACCCGTGTTCGATAACGCGGCTTATGGTTCGCACGTGAAAGGGGCATAGGCATAGTACAAGGTCTAGCCAGTCGGCAGCTGCCGGACAAACAATTTCTCGGCAGAGGAAGAAAAATAGCCATTTGGTGGACAAATTGATATGTTGAATCCAAAGATTCTTCACCTGTCCATTGGTAGTTATTATAATTCCAACAGATTTATCGATAATGCCACCATAATACTCAGTGTGGGTGCAGGTCACCTTCAGCAAGCATATTTTTGGAGTTTTCATTTGTGCCCATTGTATGGCTTCATGTTATATAGCGATATCTATATATATAATTGAGAATGTTTGTTTGTTTGTTCGCGGTAAACGCCAAAACTACGGAACGAATCGACGCCAAACGCTCAGGAATTACGAAGAACAACTCGGAAAGTGTCCTCTGTGGATTGAAATCACCTGCCTTAGTGTTCTTGGAGAGATATCGTGAAGTTTCCAATTTTTTCTTCGCGGCCGACCGCCATTTTATTACTAATCTCCCTTCCACATCCTGCTCTTGCCTAGACGCCTAACATAGAGTGCTTTCACAAAAACGGCGTCGACCGTGCGCCACATCGCTACTGATTTCTCGCTAATGGAACCTTCACATCTCGAACGAAAATGCTACTGCTAATTCTTTACTATGTACTGTGCATGTGCCAAGAATGTTGTTTATCCTGAAGCACTGCATTAAAGAATTAGCCTACTGCACACATGCAATCATTAACATTTCTCCAATTGTATAAGTACTGTAAATGTAAAAGTAATTATGCATCTGCCAGTGTCCTACAAGCTGACATGCATAGACAAGTTCATGTACATGCGGGCATTCCCTATCAAGTTTGTCGTCGTTCTGAACACCACGCTGTGCTCATTGGATGTCAACATCAGGGTTGTTCGCACTACAGCCTCGGACAAGGGACAGGAGCGACACTAACCTTGTGAAACACGCCATATCGTTTGCAGCTTGTTTGGTTTGTGGCTTCCCGACTTCAATCTTGGCAGCACTGCCGAGAACAATAGACAAGGAGTAACACCGAGCTTGGTGAGGGCGTAAAACGTCTATTCTATGGTTTGCTAGCTATGTTTCGCATAGGAAAGCTTGGCATGCACTGAAAACGTATAAGCATTGTCTCCAGCAGCGCGCGCTGTTGCTACTTGAATGAAATCACTTCTAAAACACCTGCTACTGTGTCCCTTCGACCTGATAATAGGCTTGGGCCGGCCTTCCTCCTTGGTCACATGTCGCTTCACAGGATTCCCTGAAAGACCTCCTAAAGTCATCGTATTGACGCAGGCTATTCATGCAGAGCTGCGAGGACCTAAAGGACAAAGAGATTAGACGTGCATAGCCTCGCGTAACCAGACCGCTTGAAAGCGGTCTAGTTACGCGAAACTAAGACACGCGCCAGTCAGACACTTGCTTTCGCCGTCGATTTTGGAGTCTCTACCCACTTCTAGTTAAGTAAACAGTCGGTCATAATCTCAAGAAGAGCCTCAAGATTCATATTCGCTAAATTTCACCACCCAGTTAGCCGCTTGTGTGGCGTTGGACATCTGGAAAGTCTACAGACGTTGCAGCTATCAAAATCGTTCGTTGGAAACGATTCAGTAGTTGCGAAGGTTATACAACGGCACAGAAGTAGTTTCAAACGCAGTCGGCAACTTCTTACTGAACACGACTAATGTGATGCATAATGGCCATGAATATACTTAAAAGTTGGGTCTTCCCCATACTGTATGACCGGAAATTTTGGCGAGGAATTTATTTTGGCGGATTGGCGGTTTTGAGAGCAATCCGCCAACATTTCATCCACCAAAAACTTCACAGTGTGATGTCATCATTATTGCAAAATCATGGCTTGTACTAGGCTGCAGCTAGGCGCGCCAGTCTAATTGTCGGCATGGAGATTACCATTAAAATCTGTGTACGGGGACATCGCTTCTCCAAAGAGTTTTGTACACCGAAGGAAGAGTTGGCTTGTCTATCAATGCGAGGAAGGCGATCCAAACGACATGTACACAGTCACTGTAAAGACCGACGGGACAAAAACAGTTCAGAGTACGCGTAACAACGATTTGTTAAGTTTTCAGTTGCATTTAATCATCAATTTCGTCCTAACTCAGCGGAAACTAGCTCATGGCCCAGTTAAATTCCCAGTGCATTCGATTAGCCATTTTGCTATGAATATCATTATGGCTAAGACTGGCTCAACCGCCAAAGTAAATTCCGCCAAATGACATATTTTCAGCAATCCGCCAAAATATCTTCCCGCCAAAATTTCCAGCCATATGGTATTATCATTTCCGGTCTACTCCATACACGGCCAAAGCGACTGACGCAGTAAAAACTATTCGGTCCTCGTTTGAGACCCAGGAAAGCCGTACAGGTTTCAAATTTGGCCGGAAGATGGGGAATACACAGTATGTTCCAATGACACAATTATCTGCGATTGTGTGAATTGGCGGTTATGTGTGAATTTTGTCTTGTACTCATATGTTTACATTGCCCTGAATTGGTCCCTTTTCGCAAATTCTGTCACAAATCTTTGGCGCCCCAAAAACATAAAAAGCATAAAAAGCAAGCTTCTACTCGTAATCTCAAATACAATACAGCCAATGTGCACATCTCCATAATAGTAAAGCACAGTACATACAAACTACACGTGTGGAAACTGTGTTCACCTTATCTTTAATCATCAAGTAACCTTCCTCTGCCTTCCTTCTCAGAACAGCATCCTCTTCCTTAGCAGCATTTGCCTCATCCAACTGGACAGAGATAAAACCACAATGGCACTTGCGCACAAAATGTACACAACTTAACACAAGATATGCACGCACAAACTGTACACAACGTATAAGGTGGTAGCAAAGGTTCTAGTGACAAAATCAAATTTGCACAATTTTTGGTACAGATGTTTGCTTGTGGCTCTCATTGATGTATCCAAATTTATATCACAGCCACTACATGCTTGCATGAATTATAAGAGAAAAGAAGAACCTAAAATTCGTGTGAAGTTTCAAGTACAACTAATTAATTGATCGTCCAAATTGTAATTGCTGCTCTGGCAAAAAGTATGACTGCGGCCAACTTGACGTTAGAAGAAGCCCTTACGTTTCTAAACGTAAAGTTCGTGGAAAATGGGTAAGGACCTGCTCAGCACTGCTCATAAAGCATAAATGTTAGCGAAGGTAAATGGCTTCTGTGCTTCCAGTTCCAAAAGATCCATACTGAGTGTCAGCGTCGCTAGGGCAAGCGAGAAACTCCTGAATTGCCATCTTGCTAGCGAAGTATCGTCCAGCGGGAGAGCGATACCTTATACAAACTTCACAACCAACTCGCCTTTCCTTGTTGGTCTAGTCTGTCGGGATAGCGAAGTCCTCGGACTGCCTGCTGGATAACCCCATGTCTCAGGGTGCGTGCCCTTCAGAGCTTATGCCTGCAAGGTGGGTTCGTCGCTTTGAATCCTTCAGTTTAGGCAACATGCAGCAGGTGTTTCCCAACTTTTGAAGGCTAGCGGTTAGCTAAGGACGGTTGCAATATGCCTGTTAGACCTGAACCATAACGATCAGCTGTAGCAAGAATGTAAACATTCAGTACGTCACAAGATAACACAGTAAGGTATGAAGTGAGGTGTGTAAACCACAGTAAATTGGCTCCACCGCCATCGAGTCTGATTTTAGCTTCGCGTTGGTGAGTGTGCACATTGGAAAGCTTGGAAAGGTCTTAAGTAGGTATAATAGATGTACTTATTAGTGTTGACCTTAGGAAATAGGCGCAAAGTCTGTAAAGGCGCTTGCATTGGCATGTTCCTGTGTAGAACAAAGGTGTTGCTGGCCTATAGCACATAGTTGTGCCCAAAAACGTATGGCAGTGATGGTAGGAAATTGTAATGGCGTGGAAGTTATAGCAAAATTCGTTGCTTTGCAAGTCAATAGGCATAACTCTGCAACAAAAAAGAAAATGAATAATCAGTGTCATAGGTTTGTGCACGCTTTGTGCTAGCTCAACAGAGGGAACACAGGCAAAGCTTGATTCAGAACAGCCTGGTCCTTCAGGAAGTAGTTACCACAGATGTGGGAGGCTCAAAAAGATATAATACAAGGATGCCAGGACCCTCTAGCAGGGAGGACACAGTTGCAGGCCTTAGGAAGAAGAGGAAGACTACGAATGTGATTTCATAGAGGCTCATAGCTGTGTTGGTTGAATCAAGCAAGAAGTAAAGGAGCAATACTGCAGTTTTTGGAAGGATTTCGGCTTGCGAGGTTTTGTCAACTGTAAGCAGTTGACAAAGGATTTCACGTCGAAACATCTTGCAGACCCTCCATCCTACCCAAAGCTGCCATATTGCTCTTTTACTTCCTGCTTAAAGAGTACAAAGGCTGGGTAAATCGAGCATTCCATGAAGGTATTGTATGAGAGAAGCTCTCAGCACAGCAAGAGAAAGCATACAAAGGAACAAGAGAACTAGAAGCAAGGAGGATTGAGCTGGAGGAGAGGCAGGCACAACGGTGAGGAGGAAGGAGACACAATTTCTGATGTTGATGCATAAGATTTGCACCAGCACAAAGCAGACCACTGTAGCTCCCTCTATATGTTACCCACCAATGTACTCTTTTTCTTTACTACCAGAAGAAGACCAGCAATAACAGTGTAGTGTATGCATACACTAGTAATAACAGTGCGAATGTTAGTGACACTTTACATATATATTACCTATACATGTGATAAATAGTCTTACATTGTATCAAAATAATCACATAAAGCAGCTCTATTTCTGTCTCCTGACAGTACAGACACTGAAGTTGCTGCTGGGTGTCCTTATGCAACTTTTGCTTCTGTGTTCAGCCTTACATTGTTGAAGTCATCTCCATGAATTTTGCAAATATTGTGTAAAACGCGGTTTAACTTTCAACTGCACGCACAGGGTGCTGGACAGTACCTATGCAGATAACACAGCTCTGTCTGCAAATTCTCACAGTACCATGAACAGGACAATCCTGAGACTTGCTCTTCTTACTAAGAAGTTTGCATGTTGCCTCTTTGGGTGTGTGTGGCAGAAAGTATACTGTCCTGGGCTGCCTGGAGATTACCTTCCAAGAATAGTGATGTTCTCACAGATGGAGTAAAGAGGGCACAATTGTGGTCATCCAACCTTCCTATGGAGTGATACTCTGAAGTCAGTGTGAGATGGGTAAATCTGCCTGCTGTCATACCAGAACTGGGTTACTGAGGTGTGAAATTAATATTGGAGAAGAATCGTCAGACGCTACCGTAACCACCTCTGCCAATCTTTCCAGACTTGGCATGACAGCTGGAACTGACGTACAATCTGCTGAATAATTGATTAACTGACTAATATGCATGCACTGAAACTATTATTATACATACATTTAACTAGCAGATGTGGATACTTACATAGCGTGTACAACATGCTTGATGATGATGTGTAAAACGCAATATGCAGTCGGAAGGGTAGGCAGAAATCTCATAACTGAGTCATTTTGCTTCATCAATGAATGCCATCTCCCCTTCAATCCAAATGCATTCACCAACACGAGTGCAGCTTACATGAACTGAATCCTTACTGTTTTGTAGTTAGCCTACCAAAGTCAGAAATGGCTTGATCGACTACAGTGTCAATGGATAGGCTGGGTCCCCAATGATGAACAGAGGGATGCCTGTTCCATTGATCACTTTTAGCCTGATGAAAGGAAAGGCTCCAATGTCGCACTTTGAATATAGGCCAGTAGAAATCGTGCATTATGGACGCTACCTGGTCAACTGACATATACATCAAGAAATTTGTATTTTGGAGTCAACAAGTGCCTACAATAACACTGAGTGGTACCTTTCCTCCTGTAATAATCCAATGGACTGCCTTTTGGATGAATGATTGGGATGTGTGTTGAATCAATACCTCCAACACCTTTGGGAACCCAACTTTGACATAAAGCCATTCGCTACTCACCAGGTGGAATTGCAATATATTGATTTGCCAGATGCTGCACAATGGCAATACAAACATCTGAAACCAACACACAGACAGTCAAAGAGATGACTCAGAGAGTGATATTCAATGTTTGTTCCTGGCCTCCATCAAGTAATAGCTATCGTAAATATTGTAAAAATTCAAAAATCTAAAGTTTGCTAACTTACCGTGATGTTGACTTGAAATGCTCTAAAATTTCGAATTCTTCGCTGACTCTAAATTTCGGGAAACCCTCTAATAATTTCATCATTGCATGGTTACCCTTGGTGCTGTCTTCTACCAGTTGTCTCGCCATTGATTTCTCCTCCATGCTTGATGAAATGGAAACAAAGGCTAGATATCTCACGAGGCAGGTGGCCAATAACAAATCCTTCGACACAGGTCACAACTACAGCCTTCCTGTCGTGAATATTCTCCTCCTCTGCAAAGCACATGAAAGACTCTCCAATAATGGGACTCCACACTTCTTTGTATACATGATACCCGCGAATAATGCACGATACCGTTGCGAAGAAAGAGCCAGCGGCGGCCATTTTTCCCTAAAAATGGCGGCGGCGAACGCTTCCAATTTCGCAAGACGGCTCTAATTTTTGCTAGATGGGAGCGAAGAAAAACAAAGTTGCTCCTAAATTTCAAAAGGTAAGAATTGAAAAGTTAAAAAAGTTCACGAATTTTAGAATATTTACGGTACTCTCTATTCCACGGATAATGGCATCGAACAACACACCTCCTCAAAAGATATAGCCTTAGCTCCATATACAAAAACTGAAAGGTTGCTCAGCTAGTGTGAAAAATCTCTTCATTTGTCTTATTTCCAATTTCTGATACATTTTCTAAAAAAAAGTTCAAATTATTCGCTTTGCCCCAGATTGTTCTTCGGGTCAGGGTCGCCTCCGTAGTAGTGACCAACATCACTGCTTAAAACGGCAATTCTGTATCTAGCATCAGCATTAGCTCTGCCATTCACCTCCTTGCAATGCATCTTCTGCGGCACTGTGCGCACCACTGACGCCACCAAAGTAGGACACAAACAAACACTGGGTAGAGTATCAAACCATCTTGAACACTACAATAATTAATTACTTCGACTAGGTGACAAGTAAACAAAGTTCCATGCGAACGTAACCATAACAAAGAGCTACTATTCTCTGTGGCCTACGTTCGTTCTTTCTTCTATACATGTGAGTGTGTTAGCCAATAGACAATGTAGTTGCCATTCGTTTTTCTCCTGGTGGTATGACAATGAACTTCATTGTTCCAATAGTACATAAACAGTAACTGTGATTCGCATGGTCATTTCAAAATCACTACGATGAGAGACTTGTGTTATGAAAGTATTCTAACGATTTGTCTTCACTCCTTTATCATTATTCAAAAAAAATCCAAATATTCATCACTTTCGACATTTTCCTCAATCCAGTCCAAATGGCCTCAAATGATAATTACGGCATTGGTTAACGGTGTAACATGTAATTAATGATTACATTAACACTAACTGGGAAAAAGACTAAGGATCACAAATGTGCTTACTTACTGTAGAAATATCACAGCCACAGCACAACTACATGTGCATCTTGAAGTCACTGTGATATCTTGAACTTCCTATAAACAGGATGTAGTGCACCACACCTAACCACACACCTTTTCCTTTAGAATCTGTACTTCTACAGCTCTTTTATCCATTTCATCTTTCAACTCATCATTTTCTGTCTTCAGCTGTTTAATCTGCATAGGTACACAAAAAAAACTTTACAAGTAAGCATTCCTAGAGCAATTATTGTCAATAACTACAATTGGATTCCAGTGATAACACGCAAAGAGACACCCCTACTATGTACAGCTAATGTACAGCACATTCTATAAATGATAACGTTCTACTGGCATACATCGGCTACAGGTATGAACAGTCTACGGATGCCTGCATTGGCGTACTTGATGCTAAATTATACAAGTATGGCGTACAGCAAAAGAAGTAAGTGCAATCAAATCCATGGAAAGGTGCTAACGCTCAGAAGGAATGCTAACTGCTGTCACATTCCTGCCACAATCCTCCTTATGTACATGTGGTGCTTCACAAGGTGTGATGCTATTGGCCATACCTTTTGACAAGTATTACGATCTACACCCTAAAGTGTCTGTAGCGTGTGTGTAGGCAGTTAACTTTCCATAGGGTGCACAATTATGTAAGTTACTCCTTCATCCACAAGTGATGAGAAAATGTTGTAGAGGCTCATTGCCACGGCTTCATATAGCTGAGTTGCGTTGATGAGTTTTCAAAATCAGTTTTGCACCTGACGAAGACCTTCACAGTTAAACATTGTACGCTGCAGTTCTTTGCTACGTAAAAGCTCATCAACACAACTCAGCTACAAGTGATGAGGTTAATTCTTGCAATGATGCATTGTGAACAACGAAAGGTAAGTATTTTTCTCATGATGAAGTGACTTGTTTCAGAAGAATCTATCAACACCATTCCTTTGTCAGAATGTTTAAGATATCTTTTACCAACACAAATCAAAGACTTGTTGGTACTTTCTCACTTCAAGAAGTGCTTCAAAGACTTGTTGGTACTTTCTCACTTCAAGAAGTGCTTCAGGGCTGTATAGTCCAGTGTAAAAAAATTACATGCTTAGAGTTCATTTTCATGTAGCATTTCCAGCTGTTCTCAGGGAGTTCAAAGTACTCACCACCCTGGAACAATGCCGCAGCAAAGCAAGTGTGTTCTTCAACAGCTGTCGCAACGCCCCAGAAGTCACATCAGCAACGTGAAAAGCAACTTGCAATACAGGTGGATAATACGACATTTGAGTGGTGCTAGTGAACAAACAGCAGAAGGTAAACCTGACACAGGCTAAGTAAAGGATTAAGTAGCTGAGAGAAGCCATAAGAGAGCAGCACAGACATGTCCTTCATACGGCTCCAAGATATCCCTGGCCTTTGTGTTAGCATTGAGAGCAAGCCACTCTGTTTAGCTCCTCTATTGGTGGCGTAGAACTACTCAGGCAAAAATAAGGTCTCCTGGTATCGTGGGGAACAGGGTTTAGCATCTGCATGCACATGATACATTATGCATCCTGAAATATGGTTCTGGTCTTCCCAAAATCGTGCACCCCTTCTGCACTTCCCCATGTTTTCTTGCCTGCTGAGCAACAGGTTTGTGATTCCCTGCACCTATGACTCCTGAGCAGTATTCTAAACATCAACATTACTGACTCAGCATGGTCCAAGCGCGAGTTTCCGTCTAGAATGGTGGTTTGGGGGGTTGTATGAAACCCTGCCTGCTCCTCCTTGTCCATGAGGCCCTTCCACCTTGGTTGCAAAATGCCACAATTAAAGTGCAGGGCAAAGCACTAGAGTGTTGACGTCAGGGTTTCACTACCCCTCCTTCCTAGTCCACCAGCTTCCTAAAACCAGAGAGTCTGGGATGAACCTAGAGCAACAGCAGCTGCAGATGTTTCTTTGAGCGTAGCCTCTGACGACATAACACCAGCCCAACTCCTGGCTTCAAGAACAGTGGAATCAGGCACCTTGGCTGCAGGCTCATCGCAGGTTAGCCCTTAGTCTCCCCATGCAAAACGACACTAATGAGTGGCAGGTATGAGCTACACTCTGCCTACTGCACAACTGTCCGCACTGTGGACAAGCGTCATGGACAAGTGTGGGCTACATGGCCTCGGCTGTAGGAAATGTCTGGGCTGTCATACGTGCCATGCTGTCATCAAAATGCTGCTGCAGAGGGCTTTAGCTTGAGCCAGAACTGCTGTCCTACCTGAAGCCCGCTGGGATACTGCGAGTTAAAGGAGAGACCTGACAGAAACTCAGTAACACTCGAAACCGAAGTCAGATGTGGTTGCTCAGACACCTTTACGCCATCATACGTTCTTTGGCTACCATACTGCGAGTTAAAGGAGAGACCTGACAGAAACTCAGTAACACTCGAAACCGAAGTCAGATGTTGGTTGCTCAGACACCTTTACGCCAACATACGTTCTTTGGCTACCATTGAGGCAGAGCAACATAAGAGGCGAAAAACCTCTCACCTCTGCATCACGTACCACTTTTTGCCCTTTGTGGTGAAACCTTTGGTACCTCTGGTCCTGAGGCCTTGGCCCTCTTGTTTGACATTGGTCAGCTTATCAGACCTGGGAACAAGGTATGAGTTTCTTCTGCAGGGTATTACTGTGGCTGAATTGGTCGCTTACGTGGCTGAAACTCCACTAAAATCTCATATTCTGTTAGGAATTCCTGTGATGCCCAAAGAAATGAGACAATTAGCCAAGACATATGAAATGGGGTGTACTTTGGCTATGGGCGTATTTGCGATGTCTACTGGTATGGGCCTCCGACAACGCATACGGGCATTCAAGAAGTAAAGCACAGATGTACTGTAGGAACCAAAACGGGCCTTCAACATAAACTTTAATGTATTTATCAATATCCACAACCTCCCTTGTAGTCACCCTGTACCAAATCACCTCACAAGTTCAAGGTAAAAATCCTGAGAAATGTTCAAGCACATCTGTACACGTTAGCATGCTAAGTAGGTGTTCAATGTACATAGTATGTATGAGATGTGCATAATAAACTTTGATTAAACGTACTACATGCATACTAAAGCTGTGTGTAATTCAACAAAACACCTGCTGTACAATAACATTTTTAAGATACTGCATACATAAGCTGAAAGTAGCAGTCACCCATTTCCAAATATTCAAAGCATATTTGAATGGAAAACTCAAAGCCAAATGCAGCATTGGTATCATCATGCGACAAATATGGACAGTCTTCAAAGGCATACTGTAGTGGCTATGTCCTAAATCCCTTGCAGACTGGTCATGAGTGCACTCTAGGGGATTTAGGATTTCTGATCCTCAAAGAAATGAGTCAAAGTACTGAGATGTCACTTTTCTATGCTTTTTGGACATTTCTAAATCCCTTGAAATTATTAATGGAAATTTTTAATGTTCTAGTAGATTATTATTCTTCCCATCGAAATTTCGAGCACTTCTAGTGCTTGACACAGACCACCTATGGTTCCCAGTCATTCACTAGGACATGTGGACGTAACTAAACTCGTGTGAACCTCTATGACATCATTCACTCTTGTGAGGCCAGGCTATCAACTGAAGAACCACAGAGAGAGATTGGCTGGCTAGACACAGCAATCACCTAACCTTCTGGATCTGAACCTCTAAAGAATGAGACCTGGTGGCAATCCAATTCATACAGTGTTGGGGGAATGCAAAGTTTGCTTACCCAATGTATAAACATACCCCAATGCTGCTATTTTTATGTGCCCATAGATACATCTATTAGTCTGGCAAAGCCAGCCGCATTCTCAAAAACAGCAGAACGGCCTGCCTACATGAGACTATTATGTAACCTATACAACATGGTTGCTGATAATAAACATTTCTGCATCGTATCATGAGTACATAAGAGATAAGAGTGTGCAACCGCATATACACGCGTGTATAACTACGTTTGTCTAAAATGACGTAGTAAAACATCACGCATGGGCATGGCAACTATATTAATGTTCCTACGGTACGGTGCATAGAAAACATGACGGTAATTCCGTTTGCCGGTTAGCACTTTTCGTCGTTATCGCTCCTTTAACTGTGAATATTTTCGATTACCTGTTAGCGTTTAACCGGTAAAGATTAACGGAAAACCGGAAACCGTTATCGGTTGACGTTTTCGTACCTATACTCCGCTCAGATAAGAATTTGGGGATGCTGTGAGACGCTGCTCTTTTGAGAAACTGTTACACTGCCATACGTGGAGTGCACACCTGTAAAGACGCTACTATTTGGAGCCGTTTGTAAAGACTTGGAGATGCTTGGATCAGCACCCGACCTTTCGGAGAGACTTGCTATTCAGTGTCGACTAAAGAGATATGGACATTATCATCACCGACATATGAAGACAGCGGCTCAGTGCGCTACGACGGGAAGGAGTACGTAGAAAGTCTCTCTAAGGTACGCAGAGAACAGAGCGCGACTTGTTTCTAAAGTTTTTCATTCCTAGCTCCCTTGAAAGTTTTAATGAAATTTTTAATAATGCTAGTCATCAAATAGCAGCCAATAAACTTTGTGTCAATGGTCCATTAATATTTCAGTGCATGCTATGTACCTGGCTGACAGAAATGTCCAGCCTCTTCTGCAGCTCTACATTCTGTACATAGATTCTCGAAGTCATCCATGAAAACCAATAGAGTATGTGACTGAAGTACTGTGGTTCTGATCTAAGGCGATCTTTAATAGCTTACCTCTTCCCTGGCATCCTCCAACTGTACAGTGGCTTCAAGGTGCTCAAAGTCACTCTATGGCAAAGAAGCAATTTCATAGTTCACATGGACTCACAAATTTGATTGCAAACATACCACATTCATACACACATGTCAGTTTGTCTGTAGGTTTCCAAATTGGTTCAATAAATGTAGGTGCGAGGTGTGAACAAGATTGCTGCACCACAAGAGGACCCATGGATCCCAACTAACTTCAGCTGATTCAGGAGATGATATCTAGCATTGCAAAGTCATCAGATATGTCCTACAGCAAATAAAGCTGATATGGCTCCTGCACACTGTGCCTAGGAGAACGTTTTACTGCATACTGCAGACATCTCTGACATGCAGAAACAGTAGATAAGCTAGTCATGAGGTGTTTATCTTGATTCATGTCTCAACATACGTATCTTGGTGACATGCATTCACCTTCTCCACCTACTAGAAGACACCTAACAATAGCTAATACCCACTATTACAGGACAACTACCATTCTCACAGCTCAAGAGGGACTGCCTCTATCCTAGTCAAGATAGGGGATATGGGGTCTAACATTTCGCATATCAAAACTACTTCGGCTAGTGATACATGCTGTATGTTACCAAGCTGACAGCTTGGTGGTGCGCCAAAACTCATATGTCATGGCTCTCTCAATGACAAGCCATAGACTTGGTCATTGTGTCAACAACAGGAGTGGACGAATATAAAGTGAATAATGGTGTACTCAAGACAATAATCAATCCTAAATTAAACAACATTAATTTTGATATGATCTAGAGAATACAAAACAATCTAAACAATCATAGACTAATATCCTGACCATGACCTGATCAAGGATCAGTTTCTTTGTGCAAGTGTAAATAGTGCAGAGAACACAAGTTGGATATGGATGACCATAAATTTCACTACCACTGTAGAATCTACCCCTGTACACACCAATACATCAGAACAACTGAACTGGGCATACATACCAGTTGCTTCATAGTCTCATATTTCTGAGCCATTTCCTCCAACTGGTACCTAAAGATACCCTCAGCATCCTTCCTCAGAGTTTCCATGATTTCCTCTGTCTGAGAAGCACTGTCTTGCTTGGGGCAGCCTTGCTGAATAGGCATGCTCTGAACTTCCATTTCTTCAGTCTGCACTCCACAATGTATGACCTCCAACATCATGCAATCATCTCCTGCCTGAGCACTCTGATCCATCTGGGTAGGGCACACGCCATTGACTGACAAAATGACAATTTGCAGTACAATTCCACTTACCAGTTGAAATGAGCCTGGTAAAACTCCATCCACAATTTCACAAACATTGCGAAAACTGAACTCCTCTTCATCCCCAGTACTGGTCATTGAATAGCTATGAGCAGTCACAACAGGAAAGAAGGACATTCGGCGGTCCACAGAGCGCTGGTTCTGAGAATGTGTTCTCGGAGAGAAAGCTACATTGGCAAAGCGACTAAAGAGGAGATGAGAATCAAGCTGACCAAAACCTGACGGACAGACTGTCTGCCTGCGTAAGACCTACAAGGAGAGAAGCATATGTATGCATGTACACACAACACCAAGCAGCACAGTTTTCATTTTCACTTTCTCTGTCTCTTTCTCCCTAAGCAGTGGGTTGTCTGTAGCCTCCAACTTCACCTTCAGAGAAACACAGATATGGACATTTGTACTAATTTATGTTTGTTAGCTAATTCTCCTAAATACTTCTAAACTACAGTAGACAAAGCCATCAAACTTCCATGGTGAAATGTGTCCTCTGCTTAACCCATTAATTCCAGATGATGCATTTTCACAGCATAAAACAGCTTGCAAGTAATTTCAGATGTATTTAGTCTATATAGCGGAAGGCTAGCATAAAACGTTGTTTTACTCTCGCTACAAGTCTTTCACAGGAACTTAGTTTTAGTGAATAAGCAGCAGTGACTGAGCTTGCAACAAGTAGCTATTTGTGCTCCAGAGGCTCCCGCGGCTCTCTCGAGTGCTGAAATTTGCACCAATATCAGCCTCTATCATTAACGTAAAAAGTTTTGCGGTGAAAATATTTTCACTATATCCGTGGGCACCATTACACCACCAAGTATACTCCACAAAATAATCACTATATTATAAGCATGACCTTGCTTTTGGTGGACGATTCATTGTGAACCTTATCCATTACTACCAGCCAGTTCGTTGGACAACTTACCAGACCCCACGGGACCACTCTCTACAACCATGTCGACAGGACATCACAAAAGCGAAAAAAAAAAAAACAGATGCAAGAAGCATCGAACACAAGAGCATCAAAGAAGAGGTGCAGCTACGGTTGCTTTGACTCTTAACTCTTGGACATGAGGGTGTCTTCACTCACCATTGCCACATGATGAAGTCTTCATTCGCCACTGCTGCGAGATTATGTTTTAACTTGCTTCTGTCATGCATGGCTAACGTTCATCATCACCTGTCACCAACACCTATTTAACTGTAGGAGTGCTTTATACTGCTATCACTAATGAAGATAGCCGAAGGCTGCTGAACTGTCTGCAATTCGTGAATCTTTTGGTTAGTGTGAATGAATCATAATCATGTCAGACTTACCTAGCCACTAAGGACTGTTTAATTGCTTATGAAGCCATCACTGGTGCCAGTAAAATACATTAGAAAGATAGGCAGAAAGGTGTTGCACCGGCAACTTCGAGCAATTCGTATTGAATGCTCCTGATTAGGTAGCCTGCCTGAATGGTTCACATAAATATGCACCTGGCGGTCATTCACTAAAGTCAATGCATCTTACGATCGCCAAGATCAAGACCTGGATTCACTAACATGAGCGATGAGGATGTGGCACATGAGTGCTCTCAACACTATTTCAGCGAAAGCAGCATACCGAGTACCACAGTGAAGATGTCTGGACAGACGGTTGCTGCGACTGAGGTCTCTGGACAAGCAGTGGCAGGTAGGAGCTATTCTCTGCCTCAGGTGACCCTTTCTCTGGAAGAAATACCTGGAGCAGATCTATCTGAGCCTTTTAAGCAGTATACAGTCTCTGCTTTGTGTTGGTGCATCTCGAGAGCTGTCGACTTCAATCTAAGCTAAAATAAGTTAAATCAACTTCAATCAATGTCCGACAGGTGCGTATATATGTGAGCCATTCAGCCAAGCTATCTAATGGGGAGAATTCAGTACAAATTGCTCAAGCCTGCCGGAGCAACACCTATTTTTGTCTATCTGTCTGATGTACTATAGTGCCACCAGTGATGACGCCATTACCAATTATGACCTACTGCATTTTGGGAAGCTTATAAACAAATGGTTCATTCTCCAAAACATCGCAGTACACAATAAAATCTCTACTTTTACTGCTTTGTCCGAAAGAATGCTATAGATTCGATACGTGCTCCAGACCCCATTTCAGAGCTCCTCAGGGTATCGCCAATTTATCTCTAGCATTCAGGAGTTGGCAGGGATTATGAACTCTGGATCTACTGGGTTAAATACGCATAAGCCTGTTACGCTATTCTTTTGCCTTTACCATTCTACTTTTTGTTTTCCCTTCTGCAATGCATATTGTAGCACATGAAGCCTTATAGCAGGAACACCAAAGAATAAAGGCGGGTGTTGCCGCTACTAAAATCTCAGTTGACACAACCTAATATAGAGACTAAAATGTATAAGTGTGCACAGACTACCTTTTCCTTTTCAAGGTGATCTGCATCAAATATCTGCATTCTCAACTGTCGATTCTCTTCTTCCACTTTCTTTAGCTTCTTCAGCAGAGCTTCATGGCTCGTTGGCACCTCGTTGACTTGTGCTTCATTTTGAATCTGCATCGCCCGGCTGGCAAACTGAATTTGTTATACACAAGAAGCAAAGTAACCAACAAGTATGCATTCAGGACTGACTTGTGTAGACATCACCTTAAGAGTGCTCATCGTCTCATCAGTCAAAAATGGGCTCACGGTACACACAATAGTAGTCTTTGCATTACCACCAATGGAACTTTCCAGGATACGAGTCAGTTTAGATTCACGGAAAGGTATATGTCTAAAATGTGTGCGCAGATAGGAGTATGCAAGTCACAACCTAACATTCAAATGGCAGTGCTAAACTGTGTGCCCCAGACATACGCCTCTCCATTGCTAAGCTTTGCCATAACAATTCCCAAATGCAATAGGCTCAGGTTGATCTTCACTCCCTCTTTGAACCTCTGCTGATCTGTAGAATGGTGCGCCTTCTCACTTCCAGCTAAGTCAACGAGATGCTGTGCAGCATGTTAGGGAAAGTAAGGTGACAAGACAAGAAACCTACATAGTTTGTATTACAGCACAATAGACCTCCATGGGTACACACATGTTGCAGTTAAGGATAAAAATCAAAGATTATGCAAAGGTTCAATTTCCAAAAATTGGTGTAAAGTTCATGATGCAATAAATCGAATATCCGATATAGTAACCATGCATTGGCTTATAGGATTGTTTGGCATTCTTTCAGCTAACTGTGAATAGATGAGCTATGTATTGGTGTGTGTTTCAACTCCGTTCAAACATGCATCGCTGAGAACGAGCTGGAAACTTGCACACATGTCGGAGGAGGCGCTGTGCTGTACCTTAGAGGTCTAGAAATAGGCTCCTGTAGCATTCCCTGCATCACAGCATTACTGTGTGCGCTAGTGAGCTGAGCTGACTGGGTATCAAGTTTGCAGGAAAGAAGGCAGAGTCGCAGAGTGGAGAACTTCTTCAACAGTGGTCGAAATAAGGTTTTATGGTTGTTTGGTGAAATGTCCGAGCACTCCGAGTTTGTTCGGTCATGTTGAATTTTGTTTGGTCATGCACATCGTACAGTGTCGCAATGAGAAACCACAAACGGGTTGACTCATGGTGAGACTCAAGCTCACAAATCTGAGGGTACTTGATAAATGGAAGCTTCTTTGTCGCTACAAAATGGGCAATGTCAAATTTTAATTGCACCATAGGTGGAGTGAGGCAGCCCTGCAAACTTAGTGTGCTGCTTCTTCAGGACCAACATTGTGTGAGCATGCTGATCACTTTGGACATGGTCATAAACGTTGCTTACTTCTGGTATGTCTGTACCCTAAATTATTGTCAGAGACCCAGCATATTCAGCTTTGACTAGGCTAATGAAGCTATATCCTGAGACTTCCCAAACTACAAAGAAGATTCAACTACAAAGTTGGGCAAGAATGCTCGTTGAAAATGCCTTTGGTCAGCCTAAAGGAGGCTGGAGATGTCTTCTTTGCAGTATGCCTGTGCTTCTTGAGTAAGACAATCAACAACCAGTACTACTACTAGTAGTAGTTGTAGTACAAGCAGTTGCGGTACTACTACTACCACCACCAACCACCACCACTACTGTAAGTTATTTTTCTCATTTTTCAGAAAGTACTGACATAGTTCTTGTTATAATACTATATTACAGGATGCATTATACAACATCAATAAGTATAATACATGTGCACATAAAACAGTGGAGCAGCAAACCAAATAGCGGATGTGTTAAAACAAAGTTGCATGGTTAGTAGTTTAGCCCACGAGTGGGATACGTCCCTCGTGGACTGCTATATCTATGGGATTGCATGGAACGTGATTGTCTGAAGATCTGGATCCTCAGAGGCACATAACAGCAGATCTAAGTAGGGAGAATGACAGTTGGCATCTGAGCCAACCCATGACGACGCTGTATGATAGTTCACACTTCATGGCGAGGAGTGACCATGGAGGCTCTACCCAATCCTCCTGACGTGCTGAATACTGGAGGAGTGAAGGAACCTCTGTCAACCTCCTCACGAACACGCTGTTCGTACACTCGACACTTCTCTCTTTCATGTCTCCTGTAGCAAGCATCCATCTGGGTCAAAAATGTATACGTCTTCGACAGTTAGCAGTGCACGAGTGCTATACGTTAGCTATAGTCAAACGAATTTGATGGATACGAACTTTTAATCTGTGCACTATGGTAGTGACACAATTGATTCTCTTTGCTTCTTAGAGAAGTCTTTCTGTATTTCGCAAGCAAATTCTTTATACAGTCTTGACACTGCTTCCAATTCCTCTCGACTCCAACCTTGCTCAGCTCTTTAGAAACGATTTCGTAAATGTTCTTGTTCCTGGTAGCCTTCGCTAATAGCTTTTGGACTAATTCCATTCCCCAAATTGTCAGAAGAGCCTTCGTCTCCGCGTCCATCCACGCTACTGCTGCCATTTTTTGTATGTCGCGATAGGCTAAACCGATTTCAACTCACATCGCAAGGTACGGTACATCTCAGAAAAAAGTTAGCGTACAACGGACGTTCTTTCAATTACGTACGGGTATAGTCTACGATGCCCCAATGCTGCCGGTGCTGATGACTCAAAAATGGTGTTGAAAAATGGCGGATGATTGGGACAAGCGCTGACAAGCCGTCCTACGTGAGCTGATTTCCTCTGCAGATTCAGACGGATTTTGTCTACGATGCCCCAATGCTGCCGGTGCAACGGTAGTGGGCGCTGCAGAAACTGTGTCTGCCGCAAATCAGGCCGATTTTGTACAGCTTGTCTGCCAGGTCGCCACGGGAATTGTT
>MKWU01002875.1_pt1 | contig 24106 bp, 27 predicted proteins | sample 809101 | NCBI WGS metagenome assembly MKWU01 (sample SAMN05860141, study PRJNA318959) | sponge metagenome | host: Aplysina aerophoba | place: Slovenia: Piran, Adriatic Sea, Gulf of Piran | collected 2013-05-07 | reverse complement strand
TGGGCGATCTGAGTCAGGACATCGAGATCACCTTCGAGGACGGGCGCTAGAGGATGCGCATGCCTAACCCGTCCCACGCCGAGTGAGGCGGCGCAGCCTCCCACCCCCCCCTGCCCCCCGCCCCCTCCCCCTCCCCCCCCGCCCCCCCCCCCCCCCCCCCGCCCCGCCTCCCCATCCTCCCCCCAGACGCTGCCGCTGGGCCTGGACTACGGTGACGAGTCGTAGCAACAACGGGCCCCTCGGGGACCGCAGCAACCCCAAACACCTACCGGATGTACGGGAAACCGTCGCGGCCGGCCCCACGTGGCCGGTGTCATGTGCGCGCCCTGTCGCGGTGGGCCGCCTCCACGTCAACGCCCGGGAACATCACGGCAGGGCAACCGGCGGGCCAGTGGGGGACTCCCGGCCGTAACGTGACCCCACCCAGGGGCTCCACAGGCCCCCCGTGCGCGCAGCGCCACGGCAGAACCAAGCGTTAGCGCTCCCCCGTCAGGAGGCCGCCCGTCCAGGGCGGTCGTATGACCCCTCCCCATGGGATCGCCCCGTATCATGCAATCTCGTGTCCAGCCTCCCCCTCTCCGGCATCCGTGTCATCGACCTCACCTGGATCATCGCCGGACCCACCGCCACCAGGTACCTCGCCGATTTCGGCGCCGACGTCATCAAGATCGAGCACGAGCAGGCCGTCGACCCCATCCGCCTCGGACGCCCAATCGTCGGCGATGCCCCCACCCTCAACAACTCCGGCTTCTTCAACTACATCAACCGCAACAAGCGCAGCGTCCTCCTCAATGTCCGCCACCCCTTCGGCATGGACCTGTTGAAGCGCCTCATCGAAGTCTCCGATGTCGTGATCGAGAACTTCTCCGCCGGAACCCTCGCCTCCTGGGAGCTCGACTACCCACGGATGCGCGACATCAACGAACGCATCATCTACTGCTCCATCTCGGGCTTCGGGCACACCGGCCGCGACCGCGAGAACACCACCTGGGGACCTACCGCCCAGGCACTCGGCGGCCTCACCCTCACCTCCGGCCTCCCCGGCAAGCCCCCCGCCGGCTGGGGCTACAGCTACATGGACCACACCGCCGGCTACTCCGCCGCCATCGCCATCCTCATGGCCCTCCACCACCGCAACCGCACCGGCGAGGGCCAGCACATCGACATGTCCCAGGTCGAGGCCGCCACCGTCCTCAACGGCCCCGCCGTCCTCGACAGGACCGTCAACGGCCGCACCTGGCGTCGCGAGGGTCTGCCCCCCGGCAACCGCGCCTGGGAGCCCGCCGTCGCCCCCCACAACACCTACCCCTGCCTCGGCGAGGACCGCTGGATCGCCATCGCCGTCACCTCCGAACCCGAGTGGGAAGCCCTCGTCCGCGCCATGGGCGAACCCGACTGGTCCCGCAACCAACGCTTCGGGTCGAACGCCGCCCGTCTCGCCAACCAGGACGCCCTCGACGAGCACATCGCCGCCTGGACCACCGAACGCGACGACTACGACCTGATGGCCCTCCTCCAGGCCGCGGGGGTGCGCGCGGCCGTCTGCCAGAAGCCCGGGGACCGTGTCGAACGCGACCCCCAGTTCGCCGCCCGCAACTGGTGGCAGACCCTCCCCCACCCGGAGATGGGCGACACCCTCCACGACGGCGTCGCCCCCCGCCTGAGCGCCACGCCCGGGGCCCTGCAGCGTGCCGCCCCCTGCATCGGCGAACACACCCGCGAAGTCCTGGCGGAGGCCCTGAACCTGACCGAAGCGGAAATCGACGGGTTCGCGGAGGCGGGGGTGTTCATGTGAGCGGTCCCCTGGCCGGCCTGCGCGTCATCGAGATCTGCGACGAGCTGGGGCAGTACGCCGGCAAGCTCCTCGCCGACATGGGCGCCGACGTCGTCAAGCTGGAGCCGCCCGAGGGCTCGGAGGCGCGTCGCGTGGGCCCCTTCGTCGACGACGAGCCCGGCCCCAACCGCTCCCTCAACTTCTGGTACCACAACACGAACAAGCGCTCCGCCGTCCTCGACCTCGACGCCTCCGAATCCGACCGCGCCACCGCCCGCGCCCTCCTCGCCCGCGCCGACATCTTCCTCGAGGCGATGACCCCCGGCCGCCCCATCGCCCTCGCCCTCGACTACGACACCCTCGCCGCCGCCAACCCCGGCCTCATCCACTGCGCCATCACCCCCTTCGGGCAGGACGGCCCCTGGGCGCACTATCGCGTCACCGACCTGGTCGCGCTGGCCGCCGGCGGCCCCATGAACATGAACGGCTACGACCCGGAGGACGCCCCCGGCGCCCCGCCCATCCACGGCAAGGGCGACCAGGCCTGGAACACCGGCGCCCACTTCGCCGTCATGGGCATCCTCACCGCCCTCGTGGCCCGCGACGCCACCGGCCAGGGCCAGTACATCGACTCCTCCATGCACGAGGCCCTCTCCTCCGCCACCGAGGTGGGCCTGCCCCACTGGCTCTACACGAAGACCAACATCACCCGCCAGACGGGTCGCCACGCCGCCGTCATCCGCAGCGAGCCCTGGATCCACCGCGCCCGCGACGGCAAGGACGTGCTCGTCTTCAACATCGGCCGAAGCAACGAGTCGTGGGGCAAGCTGAAGCGCTGGATGCAGTCCCACGGTTTCGGCATGAACTTCGACGAGTCGCGCTTCGACGACCCCATGAACCGGATGGCTGCGCGCGGCGCCCCCGAGGCGAAGGAGATATTCGCCGAGGTCTCCCGCTTCGTCGCCGCCCTCGACGCCGAGGACGTGTATCGCGGCGCGCAGGCGTGCGGCCTCCCCTGGGGCACCGTGCGCTCCCCCGACGAGGCCGTCGACGACCCCCACCTGCACGACCGCGGCCACTTCGTCGCCACCACGGGCGAGGGGCTGGAGGGGGATGCGCTCATGCCGGGCGCCCCCTACGTGCTCAGCGCGACCCCCTGGGAGCTCCGCCGTCCCGCCCCAAAGCTGGGCGAGCACACCAACGAGGTGCTGGCGGAGCTGGCGGACGCTACTCGGGAATGATGACCTCTTGCCCGACCTGGATGGTGAGGCACGACTCCTCGTCGAGCCCGTTGGCCACGAGGAACGTCTGCAGCGGGATGTCGTGGTCCTGCGCGATCGCCGCACAGGTGTCGCCCGCCACAACGATGTAGACGCGGGCGCCCGTGGGGGTGTCGCGGGTGTCGCTGTCGCTGGCCTCCGGCGGTGACGCCGATGGGTCCGGTGCGGGGATAGTCAGGACCTCGTCGACATGCAGGTTCGTACAGTCGTCGTTGATGCGGGCGTTGGCGGCCAGCAGCGCGTCGACGGTGATGCCGTGGTTGGACGCGATCCCGCCACAGGTGTCCCCTTCCTGCACGTTGTAGGTCGTCGACGTGGGTTCCGCCGGCGCCACAGTGGCCGTTACATCGGCCCCGGGGGCGTTCACGCCAGTCTGGCCGATGCGGTACGGTTCGCGGCCTTCGTCCGGGACGGCGGTGGGGACGGCGGCCGGGTCGCTCAGCGTGGGCCGCGCCTGTGGCTCCTCCGTAGCGTCGTCGCCGCCACAACCCGCGACGAGAAGCGCAAGGAGGCAGGCTGCGGCGAGCGTTCGGGTGAGCACCGTGGCCATGCTAGGTTCGCTACGGTCCCCCGGCAATCTCCGCAAGCAGAACGGACAGCACCAGCGCCGCCGCATCGCCGATGCGGTCGACCGCAACCGGCTCTACCTCCGCGATCACGTCCCCCGGCGTATGGATGAGCGAAACGTCCCCATCGGAGAAATACAGCACGGGCACGCCCACGTCGACGAAGCTCTGGTGGTCGCTTCCGTAGCCCTGTGGCAGGGCGGACGGGAACGAAGGGATGCCTGCGTCGCTGAGCAGTTGGACCGCCTGCCCCACGAGCCTCCCGCTGCCGATGAGCTCGACGGCCTCCCCCCGCGCGGTCACGTCGAAGTTCACCATGACTTCGGGTAACTCCCCCGACTCCTCCCACCCCCGAGCCAGGGCTGCGCTGCCGAAGAGGCCCGACTCCTCGGCGCCGAAGGTCGCGAAGCACAGCCCCTCGTCGAGCCCGTCCACGGCGAAGGCCCGTGCCAGCTCGAGGACGATGGCGACGCCGCTCGCGTTGTCGATGGCGCCGGGGGCGGCGGCAACGGTGTCGTGGTGGCCACCCGCGAGGATGTTGCAGCTCGCGCCTTCCGCGGGCCGCGCGATGACGTTCGCGGCCATGGGGCGGCCCGGTCCGATGCTCACGGTGATGGTGGCGCCGTCCTCGACCGCCAGTGTCAAGCGGTCGGCCTCCGTGTGGGAAACGAGCACGACAGGAATGGCGTCGGCCGCCTCGATGGGGAAGCCGTAGAAGGGCCACCTCGCTTGGTTGACGATGACGAGACCCGTGGCCTCGTTCCTGTCGGCCTCCATGTACGCCAGCACATCCCCGTACCCAGGGTTGTTCCGGTTCCTGACGGGGATGGAGCCGCTGAAGGAGGCGCTCCTTCTGGCCCCCACCTCGACCGCGCGCCCTTCCGCCGACTTCGGTGGGGTAGCCAGCCCGTTGAGTGCGACTCCTTCAATCGTCTCCCCGTTCACGGTGACGGTCGCGGCCCGGAACCGCGTCTTGTAGTCGAACTCCATCACCTCCACCGCGTAGCCGTAGCTGCGGAAGACGTCGGCGATATACGCGACCGTCTGCCGTGCCTCTTGGGAGCCAGACACGCGCGGTCCGATGGCGACGGAGAGCACGCGCACGTGTTCCATCGCCCTCTCGATGTCGTGGTCGAAGGGCGCGTCGATGGCGGACGGGGGCGCAGCAGCGGTGTCCGCTTCGGTTGGGGTGGCGGCGTCTGCGGGGGAAGCGGAGGAAGCGGTCGCTTCAGGTGGGGTGGAGGCGTCATCGGAGTCGCCGTCGGAGCAGGCCGTGGCCAGCAACGCAGCCAGCGCGATCGCAAGGAGTAGTCGAAAAGTCATTGGGAGCCTGCGCGTTAGGCCAGGTCGCGATCCGTTGCTAGCGCCGTCGGAACGCACGCCTGATCCGCGCCAGCACGCCGGGTGGTGGGGGTTCGTACTCGACGTAACGTCCTCGCCAGTGGGCGCCCTTGGCGGCGGGCTGGTTCTTGACCCCCGCACGTCGCGGACGCACGAACGACCAGATGAAGGCCGCCACGAAGACGAGCACGCCTACGAAGGCAACCCAGATCAGCGTGCCCCAGATGGCGGAGAGGATGAGCCCAACGACCATCACACCCGCGCCCGTGTAGAGCATCGAGGCGGGTGTGGGACCGCTCAGGGAGAGACCGAACGCTGCCGTGGCCCGCGACCCGAGTGGCGCCTTCCGACGCCTCCGCCGCTCATCGATGGAGATCGGCTCCTCGCCACGCCTGGGAGGCTCCTCACCGCGCTTGGGGGGCTCCTCTCCACGCTTGGGAGGCTCCTCTCCAAGGCGGCTGAGGATTTCCTCGATCTCGCGATCGATGCGGTCGGGCATATCGCCTTCAACGATAGGGGATCAGCAACCGGGCCGTCGACGCATCAGGTGCGGGCGCCCTTACCCCAGCCTCCCCCGCCGGGGGTGCGAACCTCGATGCGGTCCCCGGCGGCGGCCTGCAGCTGGTGCTGACCGGGCAGCGGTTCGCGTTGGCCATCCGCCCGAGTGAGTGTGTTCTCGCCATGAGCAGCCGCTTCCCCTCCCCGGGTTCCCGGTGGCCCGACGGCGCGCCTGTCGCCGATGAGGGATACGTCCGCGTCGGTCAGGAACTCGATCTCCCGCACGACCCCGTCACCTCCACGGTGAAGCCCTTCGCCTCCGCTCTCGTCGCGTAGTTCGAAGCGCCGCACGCGCACGGGGAAGGCGCTCTCGATCGACTCCGCGGGGGTGTTGGCCGTGTTGGTCATGTGGGTCTGGACGCCGCTCGCACCGTCGCCGCCCGGCCCTGCGCCCGCGCCCCCGGGCACGGTCTCGTAATAGGCGAAGGGCTCGCCTCCCGGGCGTACGCCGCCGAAAGTGAAGTTGCTCATCGTGCCGGTGCTCGCGGCAGGGATACGGTCGGGGAGTGCCTGTGCGAAGGCGGCCAGGACCACATCGGTGACCCGCTGGGAGGTCTCGACATTGCCCGCGGACACCGCCCGTTGCGGTCGGGCGTTCACTATGGAGGCTTCGGGCAGAACGACCTCGATGGGCCGGAACACCCCCGCGTTCGAAGGCGCGTTCCCGGGCAGGAGGCAGCGCACACAGTAGGCCACCGCCGAACGCGTGACGGCCGCCACCGCATTGATCGAGGCCGGCTGCTCGCCCGCGGAGCCCGCGAAGTCGACCGTGACCTCATCGCCGGACACAACAACGCGCACCCGTATTGGAAGCAGACCGCCGCCCGCTCGCTCCATCACGTCTTCGGCCCGGTATTCGCCATCGGGAACCTCGGAGAGAGCGGCCCGCGTGAGCCGTTCGGCGTAGGCAGTCAGTTCGCCCATCCAACGGGCCAGTTCGGCATTGCCGTACCGCGCGGCCAGCGCTTCGAGGCGAGCCGCACCGGTCTGGAGCGCGCCCAGTTGTGCGTCGAAGTCGCCACGGCGTTCGGCGGGGGTACGGACATTGCGCAGGATGAGGGCGAAGAGCGCCTCGTTCAGCCGTCCGGCCTCGCGCAGCTTCAGTGGGGGGATGATCACGCCCTCCTGGTACAACTCCGTGGCGACCGGCATGGAGCCTGCCGACATCCCGCCGATGTCGGCGTGGTGCGCCCGGTTCGCGACGAAGCCGATGAGCGCGCCGCCGGCGAACACCGGCCCCACCAGGGTCACGTCGGGGAGGTGGGTGCCGCCCAGGTAGGGGTCGTTGACGATGGCGACGTCACCCTCGCTCCAGGGTGCAAGGGCCGAGACGGCGGCCACCGACTCGGGCATGGCGCCCAGGTGCACGGGGATGTGGGCGGCCTGCGCGACCATCTCGCCGTGGGCATCGAAGACGGCGCAGGAGAAGTCGCGGCGCTCGCGGATGTTGGGCGAGTGGCCCGTCCGCCAGAGCGTCACGCCCATCTCCTCCGCGGCCGAGGCGAGGAGGGCGTTCCAAACCGCGAGGCGGGCAGGATCGTCGCTCATGATGGCGTCACCACGAGGTTCCCGGCAGCATCGACGGCCGCGCGCCAGCCCGGGGGGATGTAGGTCGTTGCGTCTGGCTGCGTTACGACCGCGGGTCCGTCGAGGGTTGCGTTCTCCGCCAGGGCGCTGCGGGGCGCGTGAACGGCTCGCACGCCCCCCGCAAGGGTGATGGCCGACGGCTCGTCCGTGCCCGCGTCGCCATCGGCGGCTGTCGCAGGCATGGGGCGGGACGTGCCCTGCGCGCGGCAGCGCAGCGCGACCAGTTCGACGGCCCGCTCGGGTGTCGCGAAGCCGTACTCGCGCTCGTGGGCGGCGTGGAATGCCTCCATGATGGCGTCAGGCGCGGGCTCCTCGATGGCCACGCGGAGCTCGTGCGCCTGCCCCCGGTAGCGCACGTCCGCCGCCCACGTGAGTTCGGAGAGGGATCCGCCTGCCGCCCGCAGGTCCTTGGCGGCCTGCTCCTTGAGGGCTGTGGCAGTGGTAGCGATCGGGTCGGACGCGCCCTGACCCAGTGTGAGCACCAACCCCTGGCCACGCTCGATGACCTCCGGGGCTGTCGCGATACCGATAGCGGAGAGGACGCCCGCGTGGCGCGGAACGAGCACCCTCGAGATGCCGAGCTCGGTGGCAAGTTCGCAGGCGTGCAACGGCCCGGCGCCGCCAAAGGCGACCAGCGCAAAGGCGGCCGGGTCGTAGCCCCGTTCGAGGCTGACGCGGCGGAGCGCGCGCGCCATGGTGGCGTTCGCGACCTCGACGACGGCCGTGGCGACGGCCTCGGGTTCGCCCAGTGTCGCGAGGGCCTCCTGCGCTCGTCCGAGGTCGGGGATGACGCTGCCGCCGAGGGGCGCTTCGGGCCGGAGGCGTCCCAGCACGAGGTTGGCGTCGGAGACGGTCGGGAGGGAGCCACGACCGTAGCAGGCGGGACCGGGGTCGGCGCCGGCGCTCTCCGGCCCGACCGCCAGCGCCCCCCCGGTGTCGAGCCGTGCGATCGAGCCGCCTCCCGCCCCCACGGTCACGATGTCGACCATCGGCGTGTGGATGGCGAGGCCGTCGACCTCGGTGGCGGAGCGGTAGCGGGGCTCCCCCGGGCAGAGCGAGACGTCGGTGCTGGTGCCGCCCATGTCGAACGTGATGATCTGCTCGTGTCCCGCCGCCTTCGCGACGGCGAGGGCGCCAAGAACGCCGCCCGCAGGTCCGCTCGTGACCATGGAGACGGGCCGCTCGCCCGCAAAACCAGCATCGGTGAGGCCGCCCGCCGAGTGCATGACGCGCAGGTGGGCGGAGCGTTCGTCGATGCCACCGAGGTAGCGGCGGACTGAGGGCTGGAGGAAGGCGTTGATGGCGGTGGTGCTTGCTCGCTCGTACTCGCGGTGCTCGGGCAATACCTCGTGCGAGGCGCTGACGGCGAATCCGGCGTCCCGCAGCGCCGCCGCGAGCCGAGCCTCGTGCTCCGGTCGCAGGTAGGAGAAGAGCAGGCAGATGGCGACCGTCTCAGCTCCGAGCGCCCGGGCTTCATCGACGACGCGCGCGACTTCGGCATCGTCGAGTGGGGTCACGACCTCCCCGTTTGCCTCCACCCGCTCCCGCACGGTGATGACGTCGCCACGGGCGACTACGTGGGGACGGCGGCGAGGTTCGAGGTCGTAGAGGGCGGGGCGCTCCTGCCGGCGGATGACGAGCAGGTCGCGGAAGCCCTCGGTGGTGACGAGCACGGTGCGGGGGCCGCGGCGTTCGAGGAGGGCGTTGGTCGCGACCGTGCTGCCGTGCGCCAACCGCCCTGCGGAGAGCTCTCCCGCTCCGGCAAGGACCGCCTCTTCCGGGGCGGACGGCGTCGAGAGGCGCTTCCATGTGCGGATGCCGCTCTCCTCGATGGCGACGAAGTCGGTGAATGTGCCGCCCACGTCCACGCCGAGGACGCCAGCGTGCGTCTCAGCCACGGCTAGACGTACTCCTTGACCTTCTCCGCGAGGGAGCGGGTGTAGCCGGCCGTGCTGGCGATCTCGTCGATGCCCGCCTCGCGCACGGCCTTCAGGGAGCCGAACTTGCGCAGGAGGGCGCGCTTCCGCTTGGGGCCTACGCCGGGAATCGTGTCGAGGACGCTGGCGGTGGCGGCCTTGCGGCGAACCTGGCGGTGGTAGGTGATGGCGAAGCGGTGGGCCTCGTCGCGGACTCGCTGCACGAGGTAGAGCGCTTCCGATCCGCGCGGCAGGATGATGGGCGCTTCCTCGTCGGGCGCGAACAGTTCTTCGTGGCGCTTCGCGAGCCCGAAGGTGGGGATGTCGTACACCCCAAGCTCGCGCATCACCTCGACGGCCGCGCTCAACTGGCCCTTGCCCCCGTCGACAATGACGAGGTCGGGCAGGTCCCAGCTGTCGTCGTCCTGCGGGGCGGTCTCGCCCCCTTCGAGCGTCTGCTGCTCGATGCGTTTGGCGGCGCGCTTGAAGCGCCGGCGGAGCACCTCCTGCATGGTGGCGAAGTCGTCCGCGCCCTCGACGGTCTTGATGCGGAACTTGCGGTACTGGCGGGGGGTGGGCTGCCCGTCCTGAAAGACGACCATGCTGGAGACAGGGCTCGCGCCCTGGAGGTTGGAGTTGTCGTAGCACTCGATGCGGTGGGGGACCTCCGGCAGGGCGAGCTCCTCGCGCAGCTCCTCGAGGGCGGTACCGGTTTTCGTCCGGTCGCTGAGCCAGCGCACCTTGAGGTTGTCGAGCGCCTCGGCAGCGTTCTCGCGGGCCATCTCGAGCAACTGGCGCTTCTCGCCCCTCTGCGCCACCCGGATCTCGACGTTTGCCCCGCGCTTCTCCGTCAGCATGGCCTCCAGATCAGCACGATTGGCCGGCTCCACGGGTGCGACCACGAGCTTCGGGATCGACTGCGCGCTCTCGTAGTACTGCTGGAGGAGGCTGCCGAGCACGGCCTCGTCGGACTCGCCCGTGACACCCTCCAGCACGAAGTGGTCGCGGCCCGTCATCTGGGTGCCACGCACGAAGAACACCTGGACGCAGGCGCGGTCACCCTCGCGGGCGAGGCCGTAGACGTCGAGGTCCTCCTTCTTCGTGGTCGAGAGCATCTGGCGCTCGACGGTGCGCTCGATGGCGCGGACCTGGTCGCGCAGCATGGCCGCGCGTTCGTAGTCGAGCGCCTCGGCGGCGGCGTTCATCTGCTCGTCCAGCCGGTTGAGCACCGCCGACGCCTTCCCCTCAAGGAAGAGGATGATCTGGTCGATGACCTCGGCGTACTCGGCGTCGGTGCAGTAGGCGGTGCAGGGCGCGATGCAGCGCTTGATGTAGTAGTCGAGACAGGGGCGCGGGTCCTTGCCCGTGATCTCCTTCGTGCAGGAGCGGTAGGGAAAGAGCTTCTTCAGCAGGTCGAGGCTGGCGCGTACGGAGCCGGCGCTCGCGTAGGGCCCGAAGTAGCGCGCCCCGTCCTTTTCGATGCGCCGGGTGATGTAGACGCGCGGCCAGGGATTCTGCACGTCGATCTTCAGGTAGGGGTAGCGCTTGTCATCCTTCAACCGGATGTTGAAGAGGGGCTGGTGCCGCTTGATCAGCGTGGCTTCGAGGATGAGCGCCTCGCCCGCGTTGGCGCAGATGATGTACTCGAAGTCCTCGATTTCGGCGCGGAGGGCGCGGGTCTTCGGCTCGAGGCTGCGGGGGGAGCCGAAGTAGGAGCGAACGCGGTCTTTGAGGCGGGCGGCCTTGCCCACGTAAATGACCTCGCCCTTGGCGTTGCGCATGAGGTAGACGCCAGGCCTCGCGGGGAGCGCCTCGAGCTGCTTGCGAAGCCGGTCGGGAAGGGCGGCTGCGACCACGAGGCTAGTGTAGCGCGACCCTCAGCGGGACAGTTCCGCGAGGGCGTCGGCGGGTGTGAGGACAGGGATGGGCGAGCGGCCGAAGTCCCGGACGTTCCGGGTGATGATGAATTGCGCGTCGCAGGCGCGCGCGGCGGCAACCTGCATCGCGTCCTCGAAGTCGGGCATGAGAAGTTCGAGGGCGTAGCGGAGGTTGTCGGTGGTCGTTGGGGCGACTTCGGCGAAGTCGAGCAGGCTCGTGATGAAGGCTCGCGCCACCGGCGGGTTGGCCTGCCGCCTGACGTTGTAGAAGACGTTGGAAGCGGTGTGCCATGCGATGAAGAGTTGCTGCCTCTCCTGTTGAAGCAGGTCGATTGCTTCGCGAGACAAGTCCACGTGGGGTTCACGGTCGAGGGCAATGTCGATGAGCACGTCCGAATCGACAAGCCACCTAGCCATACTTCTCCTGGAGGTAGTCATACCGCAGGTCGTCCAGCTCTTCGTCCGTCAGGGGCTTGTCTGGTTTGGCCTGACCGAGAAGGCGCGTCCCGATCGGCAGGGTTCCATCTCTCAGGCGAGCCTGTCGTTCTTCTTCTGTTTCCTCATCCAGTCGAGCGACGATGGCAGTTGTCCGGGTGTCCGCCCTCTCCCAATCCACCTCGTCGGTGGTGCTCTGCTCGGCCGCCAGGGCTTCCCGCAGGGCGTCTTCGATGAGTGCGGAGAGAGAGACGCCGTGGGCGCGGGCGTACTCCTTGGCGCGGGGGAGCACCTCAGAGTCGATGGTGACGGTGAGCTTGGTCTTGGTCTGCATGACGCTGCCCTTCCTACACGTATACGTATTGTACACACGTATACGTATGTTTTCCCGTACTACGGCGAGTCGCTGAACGCCCGCAACTCCCGCAGCCTGCGCCGCGTGTAGTCGGACTCGAGCTGCCAGCAGACCGCCACCTCCCAGGCGACGGACGCCCGCTGCGCGCGGCGGAAGTCATCGAGAGACAACCCCGCGGTCTCGGCATCCGGCAGCGCTCCGAGGTCGAGGAGTGGGGAGTCGACGCGAGCCTCGTCCCAGTCGATGAGCCCGACGGTGTCGCCGTCGATCAGGATGTTGGTGGGCGAGGGGTCGCCGTGGACGACGCACTCGTGGGTGTCGGGGAGCTTGCTCCAGGCCCGGCGGCACAGTTCTGCGTCGGCCCGCGGCAGGAGGGACATGTCGGCGTCGCCGCCGGTGTTGGCCGTTACCAGATCGCGGCTCGTGCGGAAGCCCGGGCGCTGCGACCACCCCGGAGTGAGCTCGTGCAGGCGGTGCAACTCCTCGCCGACCAGCTGCCAGTCACGCGGTCCCTCGGGTTCTCGTCCCTCGACGAACGTGAAGACCACCAGCCCATCGAGGTGGCGGGCGCCCGAAGCCGTGGGGACGGGGGCAGGAACAGTGAAACCGTGACCGGCGAGTTTCTCGAGGAGGTCCAGTTCCCACTCAAGGACGGAAGCGCTGCGAGGGCTGACGCGCGCGACGTGGCGCTCGCCATGCAGGCGGATGCTCCAGACGCTATTGCGGAGGCCGCTGACCTCGGAGTCGACCTCGGCGGCGCCCCACGGTTCGAGTTGGCGCCGAATGTCGCTGTCGCTGGGCATCGGGAAGTAGCCTCCGGTGGGCGTGAGCGTACCTCGAACCTCCCAGCGAGCCAGCTAGCGTGCCCCTGCGTACAATCGCCGCCGTGGACTACGAACACATCCAGTACGACGTGGCGGATGGCATCGCGACCATCACGCTCAGCCGCCCCGAGCGGCTCAACGCCTTCGACAACCTGATGCTGAGCGAGTGGCGGGATGCCATCGAGCGCTCGGACGCCGATCGCGACGTACGCGTCATCATCCTGACGGGTGCGGGCCGCGGGTTCTGCAGCGGCATGGACGTCGCGCACGAGACTGCCGGTGAGGGAGTGCTGCAGTCGGAGGAGAGTGTCGCCGAGCGGCGCCACAGCCTGCGCAACAGCGTCCACCACATCCCGAGGGCGCTGGTCCAGCTGGAAAAGCCGTACATCGCGGCGGTCAACGGGGCGGCCGTGGGGGCGGGCATGGACATGGCCTCGATGGCCGATATCCGTTTCGCCAGCGAGCGGGCGCGTTTCGGCATGGGCTACGTCCGCATGGGACTCATCCCGGGCGACGGCGGCGCCTGGACGCTGCCCCGCATCGTGGGTTCGGCAAAGGCGCTGGAGCTAATCTGGAGCGGCGAGCTGATCGACGCCCAGGAGGCGTTGCGAATCGGGTATGTGACCTCCGTCCACCCGCCCGAGGAGCTGATGAACCACACCCGCGAGTTCGCCCTGAAGCTGGCGAACGGGCCCGCGACGGCCATCCAGCTTGCGAAGAAGCTCGTCACCCGCTCGGCCAACCTCACCTTCGACGAACACCTCGACTTCGCCCAGATGGCGATGACCCTCGCGCAGTCCACGGAGGACGCGAATGAGGGTCCACGCGCCTTCACGGAGAAGCGCGAACCCAACTTCAAGGGCTACTAGCAAACAAGGAGAAGCCTCATGCCACCAGCACCCGGAGACCGCGCCCCAGCGTTCACGCTGATGAACAAGGACCGGGAACAGGTCACGCTCGACTCGTTCCCGGGCAAGCACATCGTCCTGGCGTTCTATCCGCTCGCCTTCACCGGTGGGTGAACGTCGGAGATGGTGAGCTTCCGCACGCACACGGATGCGTTCGCGGAGGCCAACGCCCAGGTTCTGGGCGTGAGCGTCGACTCCTTCGCCGCAGTCGGTGAGTTCCAGGAGAAGCTGGGGCTGGAGTTCCCCCTGCTCTCGGACTTCCCGAAGAACCAGGCGGGCGCCGACTACGGCATCTTCAACGACGACTTTGGTTTTCATAACCGTGCGACCTTCGTGATCGATAGTGATGGCGTCGTGCGCGGCGTCCACACGGAGCCCCGCGACTTCGAGTCGCATGCGCCGTTCGCCCTCGAAGCGTTGCGCGCGCTGAACGAGGAGTAGCGGCCCGATGCTCTTTCGCGATTCGCCCGAGCAGGCCGCCTTCCGCCAGGAGATCCGCGAGTTCCTCAATGCGGAGCTTCCGTCGGATGTATGGAACATGCGCAGCGATCGCGAGGAGATGAACGAGGAAGAGGCCGCCTTCGCGAAGCAGTTCCGGGGCCAGCTGGCCGATCGCGGCTGGCTCACGCTGGGATGGCCGAAGGAGTACGGCGGGGGCGGGGCGGACTTCGTCACGCAGACCGTCTACATGGAGGAGATGAGCTCTCGCGGCGCCCCCGGGGCCTACGACCAGGGCGTGTGGCTGGCCGGACCGGCGCTCATGAACGAGGGCACGAAGGAGCAGCAAGAACGCTGGCTGCCGGGTCTGCGCGATGGCACGTCCCGCTTCTGCCAGCTCTTCTCCGAGCCGGGCGCGGGCTCCGACCTGGCCTCCCTGCAGACCAGCGCCATCCGCGATGGCGACGAATACGTCGTCAATGGGCAGAAGATCTGGACGAGCTGGGCGACTGGCGCGAAGTGGGGAATCCTGCTGGCGCGCACCGATCAGGACGCGCCCAAGCACCGCGGCATCAGTTACTTCATCCTCGATATCACGTCTCCGGGTGTGAGCGTGCGTCCGCTGGTGAACATGATGGGCGCGGCGCACTTCAACGAGGTGTTCTTCGACGATGTGCGCATCCCCATCGACAACCGCATCGGCGAGGAGAACCGGGGCTGGTACGTGGCCGCGGCCACGCTCGACCAGGAGCGCAGCTCCATCAACCGGATCGTGATGACGCGCTCGACGCTGGAGGCGCTCATCGACTACGTGCGTGAGCGCGACGGCGGGTCGTCGCCGCACCACATCCGCCACGAACTCGCCTCGCGCTCGATCGACTTCGAGCTGGGGCGCTGGCTCTGCTACCGCGTTGCGCAGATGCAGAGCGAGGGGCTCAACCCGAACTACGAGGCGTCAATCTCGAAGGTATTCGGCACGGAGCTCCAGCGGCAGATGGGCCAGACGGGGATGCGCGTGCTGGGGATGGAAGGGCAGCTTGAGCCGGATAGCCCGTACGTCCCGCTGCAAGGTCGGGTGGAGCGCTGGGCGCTGGCGGGGCCGAGCTACACGGTCGCCGGCGGCACGAGCGAGGTGAACCGCAACATCATCGCGACGCGCGGGCTGGGTCTGCCGCGCTCGTAGGCCCTTCGGCTAGAGGCGGTTGGGGTTGGCCCAGTGGGCCTCGTCGTGGATGGCGAGGAGCTGGTCCTCGGGGATGTGGGCGTAGGTGGGGGTGGGCCAGTCGGGGTCGGGGCGCCAGTCGCGCATGTCGTCGGTGAAGGGCCAGGCGCCGTGCTCGATGTCGACGATGGCGGCCTCGCCTTCGGCGCGGACGCGCCTGGCGACGGGCTCCGAGATGATGCCGAGGTCGAGGCAGCGCGTGAGGTCGTCATCGTCCTTCCACTGCCAGCGGCGTTCGGGGTTGACGAGGACATCGAGCTGGAGGTCGCGGGAGTCGAAGCCGAGAGGCGTACGCAGGAGCGGCTCCTCGAGGTTCACGTACCAGCCAATGAACTCCCAGTCGGGCATCCACCAGGCCCAGGTCGCACGCCACTGGCCGGGCACCATGAACATCAGGGTGTGCCAGGGCCAGGTGCCGTCGACCAGGTCCCACTCGCCTTCGAGCCAGGGCTTGGGCTGGTGGGGATCGAGCGGCAGGGAGCGCTTCGTGGGGGTTCCCTCGGGCAGCCAGAGGGTGACCAGTGCGTCGCTGTCCTCGACGACAACCGTGGGGCGCACGTCGGCGATGACGGGCGGGGAGGCGCCGTTCTCGGGGATGAAGGGCGTGCGGTGGAGGATCGGCTGGCCGGGGCGGAAACGGGTCTCGCCGGGCGCGGTCATGCAGCCATGGTAGCGCGGGAGGGTGGCTCGCGGGCTGCTAGAATCGGCGCTCCATGACCCAGACGATGATGACGGAAGCCGGAGAGCGCCACTTCCGCTACCTGATGCCCGTGGCCGTCATATTCGCGGGTGCGCTGATCGTCTCGAACATCATCGCGATCAAGATAGTGAACATCTCGGGGTTGGTTGGCGGGGCGTTCGACTACTTCCAGCCGGCTGCGGTCATCATCTTCCCGGTCTCGTACATCATCGGCGACATCCTCACGGAGGTGTACGGCTACTCCGTTGCGCGGCGGGTCATCTGGACGGGGTTCTTCGCGAACGCGATGGTCGTGCTGGCGATCGTGATCGCCCAGGAGGTTCCGGCAGCGCCCTTCTGGGCCGACCAGGAGGCCTACGAGTCGATTCTGGGGCAGACGTGGCGGATCGTTGGCGGCAGCTTCGTCGCATTCCTCGTGGGGGAGTTCGCGAACTCGTACGTGCTGGCGCGGCTGAAGCGGGCCACGCAGGGACGGTTCCTGTGGACTCGGACAATCGGCTCCACGATCGTCGGGCAGGGGCTGGACTCGGCCGTCTTCCTCACGATCGCGTTCTTCGGGACCGCCACGATCGCGAACGGCGAGGCGCTCTGGGCGTTCGTCTGGCGGGCGTGGGTGATCAAGACGGTCTACGAAGTTGTCGCGACACCGCTGACTTACTACGTGGTGAACACGATGAAGCGGCTCGAAGGCGTGGATGTCTACGACACCGACACGGACTTCAGCCCGATTCCGCTTCCCTTTGGACTGACCCTGAAGCGGTAGGCGGGCGCTTGCGCGCTCGCTCCGCGAGTCGCACGCTGGCGCGGATGGGCGCCAACGAATTCGCCACCGACGGCACGATCGACTCCTTCGAGAACCAGCACCCGGGGCGTGATTACGAGATCCGCTTCGACGCGCCTGAGTTCACGAGCGTATGTCCGATGACGGGGCAGCCGGATTTCGGGACGATCACGCTGATCTATGTGCCCGAGGCGCGCTGCATCGAGCTACGCAGCTTCAAGTTCTATCTGCAGGCGTTCCGCCAGCGAGGCATCTTCTACGAGGACGTGGTGAACGTCATCCTCGACGACGTGGTGGCGGCCATCGCCCCGCGGCGGGCGACGGTCATCGGGGACTTTCACGCCCGCGGGGGCATCACGGCGCGGGTGACCGCGATGCATCCGCAGGCGTAGCATCGGTCCCTCTCATGGCGGTGAAACAGGATCCCGGCGGCTTTCCCCAGCGGAAGCTGAAGGACACCCCGACCGTGACCCCCGGTCAGATGCGGGAGGTTCAGCGCGCCGCCCAGGAAGTGTTTCACTACGACATCCTGCAGGCGGTCGAGAACGCGGGGCAGGCGACGGCGCAGTTCGTGCTGGCGATGCTGGGCGGCAGCGCCAAGGGGCAGCGGGTGGTGGTGCTGGCGGGTGGCGGACACGTGGGAGCGGCGGGGCTCTGTGCGGTGCGGCACCTCGACAACTGGGGGGTCCAGGCGGAGCCGCTGCTGGGCGAGGTGGAGACGCAGATGAGCTTCGTGACGCGGCGGCACCTGCACATCCTGTCGGAGTCGGGGATCGCCGAGCCGCACGATAGCGACACCAGCGAGCACACCGCCGAGGACCACCTGCAGCGCGCGGACCTGGTGGTCGACGCGCTCGTGGGATACGGGCTCGAGGGTGCGCCGACGGGCCTCGCGGCGGCGGTCACGGAGATCGCGGGCGCGGCACGGCGGCCGATCCTCGCGCTGGATATACCCACGGGGGTGAACGCGGGCACGGGCGTGGTCAGCAGCCCTTCGGTGACGGCAGCGACGACGCTGGTCTTCGACCTACCGAAGACGGGCCAGGTGCTACCGGTCTGCGCGAAGCAGGTCGGCGAGATTTACGCCGCAGACCTGGGTGTGCCGCGAGCGGCGTACGAGCGGCTGGGGATCAGCACGCGAGGGGTGTTCGCGGACGGGCACATCGTGCGGTTGCGGCGGTAGCGGCTAGAACCTGCGCGAATCCCAGAGCACGTCGCCGTGGCCGCTAAGTTGGTTCTGGAGGCGGGAGGCGACGAAGAGCAGGTCGCTGAGGCGGTTGAGGTAGGCGGCGACGAACTCGCCCACATGCTCCTCGCGGCTGAGGGCGAACGTGAGGCGTTCGGCGCGGCGACAGATGGTGCGGGCGAGGTGGAGGTGGGCGGCGGTGGGGTCGCCGCCGGGGAGGACGAAGCTGGTAAGGGGTTCGAGGTCGTCGTTCCAGCCGTCGATCCAGGCTTCAAGCTGGTCAACGTGGCGGCTCTCGACGTGGGGCCCGGTTACCTCGTCGTCGGGCTGGCGGGGGGTGGCGAGTTCGGCGCCGAGGTTGAAGAGCACCTGCTGGATCACGCCGAAGGGCTCGGCCAGAGGCGCCTCGAGGCCGGAAGCGACGGCGATCCCGATGGCGCTGTTCAGCTCGTCGACGGTGCCGTAGGCCTCGATGCGGAGGCTCTCCTTGGGAACGCGCTGGCCTCCGGCGAGGGCGGTCGTGCCATCGTCGCCGGCGCGGGTGTAGACGCGATTGATGCGAACCATGACTCAAGCATGACGGAGTGGCAGGGCGCGGGCCAGCCTGCCCCTTTCGCCGATGGGCGCAGGCGCGGAGAATGCGCGTGGAGGTTGCCGTGCCCGAAACGATGCGCTGTGAGCGCTGCCTGACGCCCATCGAGGGTGACCCGCACATGATGGCGACCCGGCGCTATTGCTGCGCCAGCTGCTCCGTCGGCAGCGCCTGCGAGCACCAGGGGGTACGGCGCGGCTCCGCCATCCGCAGCTTCGACGGCAACTTCGACCGGTTCCGCCAGGTGGCGCGGCGCTCGGGTCCGTACGAACGGGAGCGCAACTCCCGCTCGGGTTGACCTAGCGGGCGACCCTCTCCACCATCCCGGCATGGCTCTCTACGAATACCAGTGCCCGGATTGCGGTGAGCGTTTCGAAAAGCGCATGCCGATGGGCGACGCCCTGCAGCTCGCGCCCTGCCCCGGCTGCGGCGCACAGGCGAAGAAGATCATCGGGAACTTCGCGGTGGTGGGTCGCGCCGAGGCGGGGGTGGGCGATGGTCCCGCTCCCTGGGAAGACGGCGGTGATGGCGAGGCGGATGGCGACGGCGACCTCGATGCCGGCGGCACGGATGACCTCACCCACCATGGCCATAGCCACGGCCCCGGCGGGCATTCGCACGGGCATCCGCACCCCCACTAGGGATTCTGGGGAAGGTACTTGTGATGCGGTGGGCAATGGTATATGGTTGCCCATATGAAGAAGACGACACTCAATCTTGATGAGGCAACCATGGCGCGGCTGAAGGAAGAGGCCATCAGGCGCAAGACGACCATGGGCGCGCTCGTCGAGGCTGGGATCCGGCGGATCCTGGCGGAAGGCGAGGCTCCCGCTCGCGCCGCTGAGACGCTTCCGCCCCTGCCCCTCTACGACATGGGAGAGCCACTCGTGGACGTGGCCGACCGCGAGGCTCTGTACGAAGTGCTGGACCGGGAACGGGATGAGCGCCTCTACGGGGCCAGGCCGGCGAGCACCGCAGACAGTGCCGCCGGCACGCTGGAGCCGGGGCAGCTCGTCGCGGCGGAGGACGTGGCGCCCTACGATCCAGAGGCACACGATGCGACGGACGAAGCGTAGGTGTTAGCGGTCGACACGAATGTGCTTCTTTATGCCGTCAACGCGCGTTCCGAGTATCGAGATGTTTGCCGGCGAAAGCTCGAAGCGTGGCGCCTCGATGCAACCCCGACTTTCCTGACGTGGAGCGTGATCTACGAGTTCTTGCGGGTGAGCACGCGGCCCGGCGCCTTCGCCTCGCCACTGACGTCGAGTCAGTCGTGGGGTTTCATCCGTGGCCTTCTGGAGTCACCCGGATTCGAAATGCTCACCGCGACGAGCCGGCATTCAGCCCTGCTCAGCCAGACGCTCGCAGAGTTGCCCGAAGTGCGGGGGAACTTCGCCCATGATGTCCACATTGCTGTCGTGCTTCGAGAACACGGGATCAGTCAAATCTGTACGAATGACCGCGACTTTCACCGCTTCCCGTTCCTGACGGTGATCGACCCGCTGGAGTGACGCGAAAGGCCCCGCCAATCGGCGGGGCCTTTCAACAGGTTTCCGGCTGTTGGAGCTAGATTTCCAGCATGGCCGCGACTTGCTCGCGGTGGTAGTCGGCGTCGCCCCAGAAGAGCTCGGCGCGCTTCTGGCGGCGGAAGTAGAGCTGGATGATGTAGTCCTTGGTGAAGCCGATGCCGCCGTGGATCTGCTGGCCATGGGCGACCACGCGGCGGCTGGCCTCGCTGCACCAGGCCTTCGCCATGGACGTGTCCATGTGCTGGGAAGGCTCGTTCTCGCTGGTGGCCCAGGCGGCCTTGTAGGTGATGAAGCGCATGCCGTCGACGTCGGTGACCATATCGGCGGCCTTGTGCTGGATGGCCTGGAAGGAGCCGATGGGGCGGCCGAACTGGACACGCTCCTTGGCGTAGTTGACGGCGATCTCGAAGTCCTTCTGGGCGAGGCCGACGAGGTAGGCGTTCTCAAGATTCACGGCGATGTTGCGACCGCGCATGCTCGTCTCGGCATCGACGGGCATGACGTCCTCGGCAGCGACGCTGACGTTGTTCAGGACGACTTCCGCCTGCTTGTCGCTGGCGATGGTCTTGAGGAGGTTGACCTCCACGCCGGCCTGGTCGCGGGCGATGATGAAGTCGGCGAGCCGGCCATCGGGCGTATTCGCGATGACGTGCAGGTAGTCGGCCACGTTGGCGTCGGGCACGAAGAGCTTCGAGCCACTGAGCACGTAGTTGTCGCCATCGGCGCTGGCGGTGAGGGTGTAGCCGGCGCGGTCCCAGCGGCCCGATTCCTCGGTGACAGCGTAGGTGTGGATGGCGGTCCCGCTGGCGATGCCGGGGAGGTACTTCGCCTTCTGGGCTTCGTTACCGGCAACGACGAGCCAGGCGGCGCAGGTGGCGTTGGGGATGAAGGGACCGGGAACGAGCGCGCGCCCGAACTCCTCGACGAGGACGCAGAGGTCCAAGTAGCTGAAGCCGGAGCCGCCGTTCTCCTCGGGAACCATGAGGCCCTGCCAGCCAAGCCCGGCCATCTTCTTCCAGAGGTCTGGGCTGTAGCCGGCCTCGTCTTCTTCCATGGCCCGCACGTGTTCTTCGGGGCACTCGTTCTCGAGGAAGTCGCGCGCCGAGTCGCGGATCAGGTTTTGCTCTTCGGTGAGGCTCAGATCCATCGTTGTCCGTCCTTCATCAGGGTCGCGAGGCGGGCGCACAAAGACGCGCCCCCTCCGCGGGGGTTAGCCGCGCGAGTCTAGCACGGGCTCGGGTGAGCGTCAGGGGCACTCCAGCCAGGAGTCGAAGAAGCGCTCCTGGAAGTCGACGGCAGCCGCAATCCCGGCGGCGTCCCACGCGCTGTTCGGGTCCAGCACGGCCACCAGCTTGTCCTCCACGTCGTCCCGGCGGCGGACGATGGCGATGACGGTGGCCTCGCACCGTTCCAGCGGTTCGGCCGCGTCGAGGACGTACGCATCGATGGGGTGGCCGTCGGGAGCGAGGGTGCCGGGGACGAAGCCGTAGTTGACCTCGTAGAGGATGTCGGCCTCGCGGGGATGGGTGGCGCCGAGGGGGCGATCGATCTCGATGGCAACGCGACGGCCGAGCCAGTCGGCGAGGTGGAGGTTGGGGTCCACGAGCGGTTAGCGGTTGCGCTGGACGAAGCGGCCGATGCGTTCGAGGGCTCGCTCGATCTGCTCGTAGCCGCTGGCGTAGCAGGCGCGCACAAAGCCCTCGCCACAGGCGCCGAAGGCGGCGCCGGGCACGACGGCGACGCGCTCCTCGGCGAGAAGGCGCTCGCTGAAGGTGGTGCTGTCCATGCCCGTGGGGCGGATGTCGGGGAAGGCGTAGAAGGCGCCGCGGGGGCGGAAGGCGGGGAGGCCGACGGCGTGGAGGCCATCGACCATGAGGCGGCGGCGGCGGTCGTATTCGGCCAGCATTTCCTGGACGAAGCTTTCGCCGTGCTGGAGGGCGGCGAGGGCGGCGTACTGGGCGGCGGTTGGGGCCGACATCATCACGTACTGGTGGACCTTCATGGCGGCCTCGGCGAGCGGGGCGGGGGGGGGGGGGCGGCGTCCGGGGGGGGGTTGGGGGCCAACATCATCACGTACTGGTGGCCCTTCATGGCGGCCTCGGCGAGCGGGGCGGGGGCGGCGAGCCAGCCGATGCGCCAGCCGGTCATGGCGTAGGTCTTGCTGAAGCCGCCGATGAGGATGGTGCGGTCGCGCATGCCCTCGAGCGAGGAGAAGCACGTGTGCTCGCCTTCGTAGGTGAGGCGGGCGTAGAGCTCATCGCTGATGACGGCGAGATCGTTGGCGGCGGCGACCTCGGCGACGGCTTCGAGGCTGGGGCGGTCCATGGTCGCGCCCGTGGGGTTGGCGGGGAAGCCGAAGAGAAGCGCCTTCGTGTGCTCGGTGACCCGCTCGGATACGTCGCCGGCGAGCAGGCGGAACTCGTGCTCGGCGCTGGTGGGGACGGGGCGGAAGCGGCCCTTGGCCATGGTCACGGCGGGCTCGTAGGCGACGTAGCTGGGGTCGGGGCAGAGCACCTCGTCGCCGTCGTCGATGAGGGAGCGGAGGGCGATGTCGAAGGCTTCGCTGGAACCGCTGGTGACGACGATCTCGGTGGCGGGGTCGTAGGCGACGCCGTAGAGCGTCTGCAACTCCTCGGCGAGGGCCTCGCGGAGCTCCATGAGGCCGTAGTTGGAGGTGTAGTGGGTCTCGCCCTTCTCGATGCTCTCGACGGCGGCGCGGCTGATGGGTTCGGGGGTTACATAATCCGGTTCGCCGACACCGAGGGAGATGACGTCGTCGATGGTGCTGAGGAGGTCGAAGAACTTACGGATGCCGCTTGCGGGCACAGAGGCGAGGCTCCGCGAGATGAAGCGTTCGGCTCCGGGGGAATCGTGTTCCACGGCCCCGTTCCTTCCGCCCCCCGCCGGTGACGGATACGAAAGAGCCGCCCCGCGGGCGGCTTTCTGTCCTGATCGTCCCTGGACCGCTCGCATGCTACCTGCGCGCTTGCGCCGCCGCCGCAGCGGCAGTGAGGAGACACGTAGCGGTCAGCTTGCGATCCACGATCCGGACTCTGGGCACGGAGGGGATTACGGTCAAGGTTGGCGCGGGCGGGGGCTACAGCGGGGCGAGGCGGTTGGCCTGGCCGAGGGCTCCCTCGAAGGCGTGGCCGATCTGGAGGATGGTTCCCTCGGCCCCCACGTCGCCGATGACCTGGAGGCCGACGGGCAGGCCTTCGCTGAGGCCGCAGGGGAGGCTGAGGGCGGGGAGCCCGGCGACGGCGCTGGGGAGCGTGTACACGTCGTTCAGATACATGGCGTAGGGGTCGTCGAGCTTCTCGCCGCGGGGGAAGGCGATGCCGGGGGCGGTGGGCGTGACGAGCGCGTCGTAGCGGGTGAAGGCCTCGCGGAACTCGTTGGTGATGAGGGTCCGGACCTTCTGCGCCTTCAGGTAGAACTGGTTGTAGTAGCCGGCGCTGAGGGCGTAGACACCGAGCATGATGCGGCGCTTGACCTCGTCGCCGAAGCCCTGCTCGCGGGTCTGCTCCATGTTCTCCCACATGCTGCCGCCGCGCTCGCTGAGCCCGTACTTGACCCCGTCGTAGCGGGCGAGGTTGGAGCTCGCCTCGCTGGGGGCGATGAGGTAGTAGACGGCGAGGGCGTGCTCGGTCATGGGCAGGGAGAGGTCCGTGTCGACCTCGCAGCCGAGCGACTCGAGGAGCGCAAGGGCCTCGTCGATGCGGGCGCGGACGCCGGGCTCCATGCCCTCGACGAAGTACTCGCGGGGGACGCCGATCTTCTTCCCGGCGATATCGCGGCCGAGGTAGTGGCGCATATCGGGCCTGGGGGCGGGATCGCTGGTCGAGTCGCGGGGGTCGTGGCTGCCAATGCCGTCGAGGATGGTGGCGACGTCCTCAACATCGCGGCCGATGGGACCGACCTGGTCGAGGGAGCTGCCGAAGGCGATGATGCCGTAGCGGCTGACGCGCCCGTAGGTGGGGTCGAGGCCGACGACGCCGCAGAGGGCGGCGGGCTGGCGGATGCTGCCGCCCGTGTCGCTGCCGAGGGCGGCGAGGCACTCGCCGGCGGCGACGGCGGCGGCGGAGCCGCCGGAGCTGCCGCCGGGGACGCGGTCGGTGTCCCAGGGATTGCGGGTGGCGCCGTAGGCGGAGTGTTCGGTGCTGGAGCCCATGGCGAACTCGTCCATGTTGGCCTTGCCGACCATCACGGCGCCCGCGCGCTTGAGCTGTTCGTAGAC